>Ga0209726_10000859_pt1 | contig 53851 bp, 52 predicted proteins | sample Subgrocontami54m_FD_187453 | JGI IMG/M metagenome (GOLD analysis project Ga0209726, IMG submission 187453) | Subsurface groundwater microbial communities from S. Glens Falls, New York, USA - GMW46 contaminated, 5.4 m (SPAdes) (version 3) | ecosystem: Environmental > Aquatic > Deep subsurface >...
AGGCTCGGCGAGCCGATGGCGCGGCACGTGAGCTGGCGCGCCGGCGGCGCGGCCGAACGCTGCTATCTCCCCGCGGATCTCGACGACCTGGTCGCGTTACTGCGCCAGGTGCCGGCGGACGAACCGCTGCTGTTCGTCGGGCTCGGATCGAACCTGCTGGTGCGTAGCGGCGGCCTGCCCGGAACCGTCGTGCTGATGCATTCGGCGAAGAAGCGCCCTGAGCTGGTCGGCGGGCGGATCTACGCGGAAGCCGGCGTGGCGAGTCCGAAAGTCGCGCGCTTCGCCTCGCGCCAGGGGCTCGGCGGGGCGGAATTTCTCGCCGGCATTCCGGGCACCATCGGCGGCGCGCTCGCGATGAACGCGGGCTGCTACGGCGGCGAGACCTGGAACGTCGTCGACAGGGTGATGACGGTCGATCGGACGGGCGAACTGCACGAGCGCAGTCGCGCCGATTACACGATTGGCTATCGGCGTTGCGTTCCGAACACCGCCGTAGAGGAATGGTTCGTCGCGGCGTGGTTTCGTTTGCCGCCTGGCGATGCCGGCGTTTCGCTCGAGAGAATCCGGCTGTTCCTGAAGCGCCGCATCGCGACGCAGCCGCTCGAGCTGCCGAACGCGGGCAGCGTGTTCCGCAATCCGCCGGGCGATCACGCGGCGCGGCTGATCGAGGCCTGCGGGCTGAAGGGGCTCGAGCGCGGCGGCGCACGGGTCTCGGAGAAGCACGCCAATTTCATCGTCAACCCGGATTCGAGGGCAGGCGCCGACGACATCGAGTGGCTGATCGGCCGGGTACGCGCGGTGGTGCTGGAGAAGACCGGCATCGACCTGATTCCCGAAGTGCGCATCGTAGGGCGCGCGGCGTGACCGCGACCGGATTCGGCAAAGTCGCGGTGCTGCTCGGCGGAAAATCCGCCGAGCGCGCGGTGTCGCTGAAAAGCGGCGCGCTGGTCCTCGCGGCGCTTCGCGAGCGCGGAATCGACGCGCATCCGTTCGATCCCGCCGAACGCGGACTCGACGCCCTGATCGGCGAGCGGTTCTCGCGCGCATTCATCGTTTTGCATGGCCGTTTCGGCGAGGACGGAACGGTCCAGGGCGCACTCGAGTTTCTCGGCCTGCCTTACACCGGAAGCGGCGTGCTCGCCTCCGCGCTCGCGATGGACAAGCTGCGCACGAAACTGCTCTGGCAGGCGAGCGGACTGCCGACGCCGGCCTGGGAAGTGCTGCGCGCAGGCTCGGATTTCGCGAGCGTCGCGGCGCGTCTCGGCCTGCCGCTGATGGTGAAACCCGTCAACGAGGGTTCGTCTCTCGGCATGACCAAGGCGCGCGCGGCTGCGCAGCTCGATGAAGCCTACGCGCTGGCGGTCAATTACGACCGCGCCGTGATCGCCGAGCGGTTCGTCGAGGGAATCGAACTGACCTGCGGAATCCTGGGCGGCGAGGCACTGCCGCTGATCCGCCTGGAGACGCCGCGCGAGTTCTACGACTACGAGGCGAAGTACAGCGCCGACGACACGCGCTACATCCTGCCGAGCGGATTGCCGCAGGCGAGGGAGCGTGATCTGCAGACGCTGTGCCTGCAGGCGTTTCACGCCCTGGGCTGTCGCGGCTGGGGAAGGGTCGACCTGATGCTGGACGGCGACGGCGATCCGCAACTGCTCGAAGTGAACACGGCGCCCGGCATGACCGATCACTCGCTCGTGCCGATGGCGGCGCGGGCGGTCGGGCTTGCGTATCCGGACCTGTGCCAGCGCATCCTCGAACTCGCGACGACCGACGCCGACGGGACCCGCCATGTGGGATAACCCGCGCCTGCTCAACGCGACCGCCAATGCGCTGATCGTGGTTGCCGTCCTTCTGACGCTGTTCGCCCTGCTGCAGCTGCTGCTGCGATCGCCGCTGTTTCCGGTGCGCGAGATCACCGTGCTCGGCAAGCTCGAGCAGGTCGACGGCGCGCAGATCGCGCGCGCTCTCGAAGGACGCGTGTCGGGGAACTTCTTCGCAGCAGACCTGCTCGCGGTGCGCACCGCCCTGGAGCCCCTGCCGTGGGTGCGCCGGGCGAGCGTGCGGCGAGCCTGGCCGGACCGCATCGAGGTGACCGTGGAAGAGCACGTCGCGTTTGCCCGCTGGGGCGACAGCGGACTGGTGAACACCCATGGCGAGCGCTTCGCGGCCGAGACGGCCGTGCCGTTGCCGTTGTTCGCGGGTCCGGCGGGTACCGAAGCCGAGGTGACTCGCCGCTATCGGCGGTTCAGCGAGCTGCTCGCGCCGCTCGGCGACACGCCCGAGCGACTGGTGCTGACGCCGCGATTCGCGTGGCAGTTGCGCCTTGCGCGCGGCCTGAACGTCGAACTGGGCCGCGATTCCGCTCGCGACCCGGTCGAGCGGCGCCTCGCGCGATTCGTCGAGGCGTATCCGCACACCCTCGGACGCATCCAGCGGCCGCACGGATACGTCGACCTGCGTTACCCCAACGGTTTTGCGCTTCGCATTCCCGACCTGAAAAGCTGAGCGCCCATGTCCAAGGAGAACAAGAACCTCATCGTCGGGCTGGACGTCGGCACCACCAAGGTGGTGGCGCTGGTCGCCGAGCTGCTGCCCGACGGCAGTTTCGAAATTCTCGGCATGGGCAGCCACGAGTCGAAGGGCATGAAGAAGGGCGTGGTGGTCAACATCGAGGAAACCGTGACCGCGATCCAGCGCGCGCTGGAAGAGGCCGAGCTGATGGCCGATTGCAAGATCGCCTCGGCCTATGCCGGAATCGCCGGCAGCCACATCCGCAGCTTCAATTCGACCGGAATGGTCGCGGTGAAGGATCGCGAGGTGAGCGCGCTCGACGTCGATCGCGCGCTCGAGACCGCCAAGGCGGTGAACATCCCGACCGACCAGCAGATCCTTCACGTGCTGCGGCAGGAATTCATCATCGACGGCCAGGAGGACGTGCGCGAGCCGATCGGCATGTCCGGGGTTCGACTCGAGGTCAAGGTGCACATCGTCACCGGCGCGGTCTCTGCGGCGCAGAACATCGTCAAGTGCGTGCGCCGCTGCGGGCTCGAGGTCGAGGACCTGATCCTGCAGCCGCTCGCCTCCGCGCGCTCGGTGCTGACCGGCGACGAGCGCGAGCTCGGCGTCTGTCTCATCGACATCGGCGGCGGGACGACCGATCTCGCCGTGTTCACCCACGGCGCGATCCGCCATACGGCGGTGATTCCGATCGCGGGCAGCCAGATCACGAGCGACATCGCGATGGCGCTGCGCACGCCTTTGGCGGAGGCCGAGTCGCTCAAGGTGCGGCACGGGGTCGCGCTGCGCCAGTTGGCGGACGCGAACGAGATGATCGAAGTCCCGGGCGTCGGCGGCCGGCCCTCCCGCACGCTGTCGCGCCAGACGCTCGCCGAGGTGATCGAGCCGCGGGTCGAGGAGCTTTACCAGATGGTGCAGAAGGTGCTCCACGACTCGGGGCACGAGCAACTGCTGTCCTCGGGGCTCGTGCTCACTGGCGGTTCTTCGGTCATGAAGGGCATGGTCGAACTGGGAGAAGAGATCTTTCACATGCCGGTGCGCCTGGGCGTGCCGCGCTACGCCGGCGGACTCGCCGACGTGGTGCGCAATCCGCGCCATGCCACCGCGGTGGGGTTGTTGCTGGAAGGGGTTGCGCAGGTGCAGCAGGGCCGCCTGTCGCGTCAGGATGGTTCGCTGCGGGCGATCCTGACGCGCATGCGGGAGTGGTTCCAGAGAAATTTCTGATTCATCGGGGCAGTCATCGTTCAACAGGCAAGGAGGCCAACAGATGTTCGAAATCGTGAATGAGCAGGCACAGGGGCCCGTGATCAAGGTGATCGGCGTCGGCGGCGCCGGCGGCAACGCGATCAATCACATGATCCAGAAGGGCGTGGAAAAGGTTGAATTCATCGCGGTGAATACCGACGCGCAGGTGCTGGCGCGCAACCAGGCGCGCAACCAGATCCAGCTCGGTTCGAGCGGTCTGGGTGCCGGCGCGCGCCCGGAGGAGGCGAAAGCGGTCGCGCTGGCGGACCGCGAACGACTCGAGGAGACGATCGCGGGCGCGAACATGGTGTTCATCACCGCGGGGATGGGCGGCGGCACGGGCACCGGCGCCGCGCCGGTGATCGCCGAGATCGCCCGTTCGCTCGGCGTGCTGACCGTCGCGGTCGTCACCAAGCCGTTCGCCTGGGAGGGTTCGAAACGGCTGAAGATCGCGGAGGCCGGGATCGAGGCGCTCGCGCCGCACACTGATTCGTTGATCGTGATCCTCAACGACAAGCTCGAGGAAATTCTGGGCGAGGAGGTGACTCAGCGGGAGGCCTTCCTGGCTGCCGACGACGTGTTGAACGGCGCGGTCGCGGGAATCGTCGAGGTGATTCACAACCCGGGCGACGTGAACGTCGACTTCCAGGACGTGCGCACGGTGATGTCGGAGCAGGGCATGGCGATGATGGGTTCGGCGTGCGCGAGCGGAATCGACCGCGCGCGAGTGGCCGCCGAGCAGGCAATCGCCTGCCCACTGCTCGAAGGCGTCAACCTTGCCGGCGCACGCGGCGTGCTCGTAAACATCACCGCCTCGAGCGAAACGCTCAAACTGCGCGAGACGCGCGAAGTCATGAACACGATCCGCGCGTATGCGGCGGAGGATGCGACCATCATCTACGGCGGCGCGAGCGACGATTCGCTGCAGGACCAGTTGCGCGTGACGGTCATCGCGACCGGACTCGGGGCGCCGCTTGCGATGCGTTCGGGCAAGCCGCAGCTGGTGGTTTCGCAAAAAACCGGGACCGACAACCAGTCGTTCGTGATGAACCTGTCGAACACGGAGGTGCAGGGCCAGGTCGATACGCCCGCGGTATTTCGCAAGAACCGGGCCGCGCAGATCGAGGCGCTCGCGAACAGCGGGGTGGACAAGTACGACATCCCCGCCTTCTTGCGCAAGCAGGCGGATTAGCGCGGCTCCAGCGGCGGCCGAGGTGCGTACGGGGCGGGCGTTTTCCCTTGCCTGGGACGCCCGCGCGCACTGCAGCGGTTAAAATGAGGCCGACATGCTCCGTCAGAGAACCCTGAAAACGGTCGTTTCGGCGACCGGCGTCGGCCTGCATACCGGGCGCAAGGTCGCGATGACCCTGAGGCCCGCGCAACCGGACACCGGGATCGTGTTTCGCCGGATGGACCTCGATCCGCCGCTCGACGTGCCGGCGCGCGCCACCCTGGTTGGCGAGACGCGCCTGTGTTCCTGTCTGGTGCGCGACGGCGTCAAGATTTACACCGTGGAGCACCTGATGTCCGCGCTGGCGGGGCTCGGCATCGACAATGCGTATGTCGATCTGGACGGTCCCGAGGTCCCGATCATGGACGGCAGCGCCGCGCCTTTCGCGTTGCTGATCCAGCAGGCCGGTATCGAATCGCAGGGCACGCCGAAGCGCTTCCTACGCGTCACGCGGCGGGTCGAAGTGCGCGACGGCGACAAATTGGCGCGCCTCGAGCCCTACGATGGCTTCAAGCTGTCGTTTTCGATTTCCTACGATCACCCCGTAATCGAACGCTCGGCCAACGCGCTCAGCCTAGACTTCGCCGACACTTCCTACCTGAAGGAGGTGGCGCGCGCGCGGACCTACGGATTCATGCACGACGTCGAAGCGCTGCGCGAGAGCGGCCTCGCCCTTGGCGGGGGGCTGGACAACGCCGTGGTGCTCGACGAATACCGGGTGCTGAACGCCGAGGGCCTTCGCTTCACCGATGAATTCATTCGCCACAAACTGCTCGATGCCGTGGGCGATCTCTACCTGCTCGGCAAACCACTGCTGGGGTCGTTTTCGGCCCACAAGTCGGGCCACGCGCTCAACAACCGGTTGCTGCTGGCGCTGCTCGGCGACCCGGCGGCAAGTGAAGTCGTGACCTTCGAAAGGGCCGAAGAGGCTCCCCCGCGAATCGTGCGACTCGTCGGCCAACTGGCTTGAGCTGCGGGTCGCCCGGACACGGCTGACCCCCCCTGCGTACCCGGCGCCTCATTTTCTCTGCGGCTGCCCGGCCGCCGCCACGGTCGGGCGCTGCTCGCGGTCCAGGAGTTTCTTCAAGGCCTGCCTCGCCGGCGAGTCGCCCAGGGTATCGTAAAGCGCTGATAATGCTGAATATCCTGCCGGAGACAGGCGTCTTCCGGGCGTCGCGCCAGAACGCAATCTGTTGACCGCAGCGGGTTGCACCCTCACCGAAACTGAATTAACCTTCGCGCCCTGCTGCAACAAAAAATCGGACAAGGAAGGGAGCAGCAGCCTGAGTTTGGCGCCAGCGGCTGCATTGGCAGCCAGCAGAATCAATCGACCGTCTCGCAGGTTGGAGGCGCGCACCATGGCGGCCAGTTCGGGCGGAAGGAATTCATTGCAATACCTGTTCAACCGGAGAATTTCGCGCGTTTTCGCGACCAGAGGTTGAAAGGTGTCGTCGGCCGAAAGGAACTGCTCGATCTGGGTTGAGCGCGGCACGGGTGGAGTGCAGATAGGAAACGAATAGTGCAGGTTATCCTGATCTCTCACCGGCTGGCAAAGGCGAAGACGCTGACGTTGTCGTCGCGTCACGCAATCGTCTCGCTGGCGCTGGCGCTGGGGCTGCTGGTGGGGATGACCGCGGCGCTGTATTGGCTGACGCTGCAGTTTGCGGCCGATCTGAAGCTGCCGGTGTTCCAGCAGCTTGCGGCGGCTTCGCAGAAGAGCGAGACCGAGCGCGCGCGCGAGTTCATGCAGCAGAATCTGAACGCAATGGCGGTCAAAATGGGAGAGATGCAGGCCCAGTTGACGCGCCTCGATGCGCTCGGCGAGCGGCTTTCGGGCCTCGTCGGCATCCGTCCCCAGGATTTCCGATTCTCCGAAGTTCCCGGTCTGGGCGGTGCGCAGTCGACTTCGATTCGACCGCAGGATCTGTCGATGGCCGAATTCGGCGACCGGCTTGCGATGCTCTCGCGTGAAATGGAGCAGCGCACCGACATGCTGAGCGTGCTCGAGGCGCAGCTTTTCGAGCGTACGGTGAAAAACAAGGCGCTGCCGACGATGATGCCGGTCGACGTGACCTTCAATGCCTCGGGATTCGGCATGCGCATCGACCCGATCACCGGGCAGCGCGCGATGCACGAAGGGATCGATTTCCTGGTCGATCCCGGAACCCCGGTGGCGGCCGCGGCCGGCGGCGTGGTGCAGTCCGCCGGCTACCATCCGCAGTACGGGCATTACATCGATATCGATCACGGCAGCGACCTCGTGACGCGCTACGCGCACCTGTCGAAGATCCTGGTGCAGGAGGGCGCCGTGGTGCAGCGGGGCCGCACCATCGCTCGGTCTGGCAACAGTGGCCGCTCGACCGGTCCGCATCTGCATTTTGAAGTCCGTTTCCGCGGCGTGGCGCAAAACCCGTCGCGTTTCCTGCTTGCCGCGGACCCGCAGCTTCCCGGTGCGCGCCCGAGCGGCGGGAAGTTGGCGAGCAGCCGCTGAAGCGCCGCCGAAGCCGCCGGCTTCGGCGTGATAAAATCGCTCATTTTTCCGGGGGTTAGCACGCCTAGGCCCCCGTCTTCATGATCACCAACGTTCTGACCAAGATTTTCGGCAGTCGCAACGACCGGCTGCTCAAGCAGTATTCGCGCACGGTCACGCGCGTGAACGCGCTGGAACCCGCGACGGCGAAGCTGACCGACGCGGAACTGCGCGCGAAGACCGACGAACTGAGAAGGCGCTTCGCGGAAAAACTCGCCGGCGTTCCCGCCGCGGAGGCCGCGGAGGCCGAGCGGCGGGCGCTCGACGAACTGCTTCCCGAGGCCTTTGCGGTGGTGCGCGAGACCGGCAAGCGCACGGTGCGAATGCGCCACTTCGACGTGCAGCTGATCGGCGGAATGGTGCTGCACTACGGCAAGATCGCCGAAATGCGCACCGGCGAGGGCAAGACGCTGGTCGCGACGCTGCCGGCGTACCTCAACGCGTTGACCGGCAAGGGCGTACACATCGTCACGGTGAACGATTACCTGGCGCGACGCGATGCGGAATGGATGGGGAAGATCTTCGGCTTCCTCGGACTGACGGTCGGAGTGAACATCCCGCAGATGGATCCGGAGGACAAGCGCCGCGCGTATGCCGCCGACATCACCTACGGCACGAACAATGAATTCGGCTTCGATTACTTGCGCGACAACATGGCGATGCGGATCGAGGAGCGCTACCAGCGCGGACTGCATTACGCGATCGTCGACGAGGTCGATTCCATCCTGATCGACGAGGCGCGCACGCCGCTGATCATTTCGGGGCAGGCGGAAGACCGCACCGAGATCTATCAGCGCATGAATCAGGTGCCGCCCCTGCTCACGCGCCAGGCCGAGGAGAAGGGGCCCGGGGATTTCTGGGTCGACGAGAAGAACCACCAGATTTTGCTTTCGGAGGCCGGACACGCGAAGTCCGAGGAGATTCTCGCGCGCGTCGGCTTTCTGCCGCAGGGGGCAAGCCTGTACGAGCCGGCCTACATCAATCTCGTGCACCACCTGTACGCAGCGCTGCGCGCGCACCACCTGTTCCACCGCGACCAGCACTACGTCGTTCAGGAAGGCGAGGTGATGATCGTCGACGAGTTCACCGGGCGGCTGATGCACGGCCGGCGCTGGTCCGACGGACTGCACCAGGCGGTCGAGGCGAAGGAGGGCGTCTCGATCCAGAGCGAGAACCAGACGCTTGCCTCGATCACCTTCCAGAACTACTTCAGGCTGTACCGCAAGCTCGCGGGTATGACCGGAACCGCCGACACCGAGGCCTACGAATTCCAGGAGATCTACGGCCTGGAAACGGTGGTCATTCCTACCAACGTACCGATGATCCGCGACGACCGTCAGGACCAAGTCTATCGAACGGTGCAGGAGAAGTTCGACGCGATCATCGCAGATATCTCAGATTGCCATACCCGCGGCCAGCCGGTGCTGGTCGGGACGACTTCGATCGAAAATTCCGAACTGCTGTCCGGCAAGCTGCAGGAGCAGAAGCTGCCGCATCAGGTCCTGAACGCCAAGCAGCACGCGCGCGAGGCGGAAATCGTGGCGCAGGCCGGCCGGCCCGGCGTGATCACGATCGCCACCAACATGGCGGGTCGGGGCACCGACATCGTGCTCGGCGGCAACGTCGAAAAGCAGTGCGAGCTGATCGAGGCCGACTCCGCGATCGCTCCCGGCGACGCGCAGCAGCGTGTCGAACGGCTGCGCAGCGAGTGGCAGGAGCTGCACGACCGGGTGATCAAGGCGGGCGGGCTGCACATCGTCGGCACCGAACGGCACGAATCGCGCCGGGTCGACAACCAGTTGCGAGGGCGCGCCGGGCGCCAGGGCGATCCCGGGTCCTCGCGCTTTTACCTCTCGCTCGAGGATCCTTTGCTGCGGATCTTCGCCGGCGAGCGCATCAACCGCATCATGGTGATGCTGAAGATGCCGCCGGGCGAGGCGATCGAGCACCGCATGGTGACGCGCTCGCTGGAGAGCGCGCAGCGCAAGGTGGAGGCGCGCAACTTCGACATCCGCAAGCAGTTGCTGGAATACGACGACGTGTCGAACGACCAGCGCAAGACGATCTATGCGCTGCGCAACGAATTGCTGGATTCCGAGGATGTGTCGGCGCGGATCGCCGACCTGAGGGCCGGGGTGGCCACCGACCTGTTCCGCCAGTTCGTTCCGGAGGAAAGCGTCGAGGAGCAGTGGAGCATCGGCGGGCTCGAGGGCGCGCTCAAGCAGGAACTCGGCCTCGCGCTGCCAGTGCAGTCCTGGCTCGAGGCGGAATCCGAGCTCGATGCCGACGCGCTGCTTGCGCGCATCCTCGAGCGCGCGAACGCCGCCTACGCGGAAAAAATCCCGACTGGCGCGGAAACCGCGTTCCACCAGTACGAGCGCTACGTGATGCTTCAGATCCTCGACGCGCACTGGCGCGAGCACCTCGCGGCGCTCGATCACCTGCGTCAGGGGATCCATCTTCGCGGCTACGCGCAGAAAAATCCGAAGCAGGAGTACAAGCGCGAAGCGTTCGAGCTGTTCGGAACGATGCTCGAGGCGGTCAAGCTCGAAGTCACCCGGAACCTGATGGCGGTGGAGATCCGTGCGACCGAGGAAGTGCCTCAGGCCGATGTCGCGCAGCACGTCGAAAACGTCCGGCTGCAGCATGCGGAATACGAGGAGGCGCTCGCCGAGGCCGCCGAGCCGAAGAAGCCGCAACCCGTCGTGCGGCCGGCGACCAAGGTCGGGCGGAACGAACCCTGCCCCTGCGGCTCGGGAAAGAAATACAAGCACTGTCACGGCAAGCTGAACTGATGGCCGTCAATCTCCCGCCGCCGGACCCGGCGCGGCTTCTTCGGGTTCCGGGATTCGAACTCGGTGTCGCCAAGGCCGGCATTCGCAAACCGAACCGCCGGGATTTGCTGGTGATGCGGCTCGCGCGGGGCGCTACGGCGGCGGCCGTGTTCACGCGCAACCGCTTCTGCGCCGCGCCGGTGATTCTGGCGAAACGACATCTCGGCGGCAATGTCCGCGCACTCATCGTCAACACGGGCAACGCCAACGCCGGCACGGGCAGGGACGGACTGCGACGCGCGCTGCAGGTGTGCGAATCGCTCGCCGCTCGGCTCGGCTGCCGGACGCAGGAGGTTTTGCCGTTTTCCACCGGCGTAATCATGGAGATGCTTCCGGTCGAGCGGATCTGCGCCGGTCTGCCTCGGGCGGTCGGCAACCTGCGCGAGGACAATTGGGCCGCCGCGGCCGAAGCGATCATGACGACCGACACCGTGGCGAAGGCAGCATCGCGCCGCGTGCGCCTTTCGGGGGGCATCGCGGTCGTGACCGGGATCGCGAAGGGCGCCGGGATGATCCGTCCCGACATGGCGACGATGCTCGCGTTCATCGCGACCGATGCGCGGGTGGGCAGGCGCGAGCTGCGGCGCATTACGCATCAGGCGGCGGACGGATCCTTCAATGCCATCACGGTGGATGGAGACACTTCGACGAATGATGCGTTCGTGTGTCTTGCCTCCGGCCGTGGGCCGGAGGCGAGATCGAGGAAAGACCTCGATGCACTGGGCGCGGCCATCGCCGATGTCGCGCAGCGGCTCGCGCAGGCTGTCGTGCGCGACGGCGAGGGCGCAACCAAGTTCGTCACGATTCGCGTCGAGCGCGGCCGCAGCGAGGCGGAATGCCGCAAGGTCGCGTACGCGATCGCGCATTCGCCTCTCGTGAAGACGGCGTTTTTCGCCTCCGACCCCAACCTCGGCCGGATCCTCGCCGCGATCGGCAATTCCGGCGTGCCGGCCCTCGATACTGACAAGGTCGCCCTGTACATGGACCGGGTCCGGGTGGCAAAAGGTGGCGGTCGCGATCCGCGCTACCGTGAAGAGCAAGGTTTGGCGGTGATGCAAAAGCCCGAGTTCACGGTGCGCGCAGTGCTCAACCGCGGCCGCGGCTCGGCCACGGTCTGGACCTGCGATCTATCCTTCGACTACGTGAAAATCAACGCCGAGTACCGCACGTGAGCCAAGACCTGCAGAAACTGCTCCAGAAGCTGGACGACCTGCTTCCCCCGCCGCCGCCGCCGACCGACTGGAAGGCCAGCGTCGCCTTTCGCTGGCGCAAGGACGCTCGCGGGCGCGGCTTCCTGCAGCCGGTGCGCCACGTGCACCGCATCCGGCTCGCCGACCTGCGCGGGATCGATGCCCAGATCCGCAGGGTCGAGCAGAACACGCGCCAGTTTCTCGAGCGGCGTCCGGCGAACAACGTGCTGCTCACGGGCGCCCGCGGCACCGGCAAGTCCTCGATCGTCAAGGGCTTGCTCAACAAGTACGCGCGGACCGGGCTGCGGCTGATCGAGATCGAGAAGAACGATCTCGTCGACCTGCCGGAGCTGGTCGATCGGGTCTCCGCGCGCGAGGAGCGCTTCGTCGTGTTCTGCGACGATCTTACCTTCGAGGCCGGGGAGGCCGGCTACATCGCGCTGAAGGTGGCGCTCGACGGTTCGATCTCGACCACCTCCGAGAACCTGCTCATCTACGCGACCTCGAACCGGCGGCACCTGATGCCGGAGTACATGCAGGAAAATCTCGACACGAAATACGTCGGCGAGGAAATACACCCCGGCGAATCGGTCGAGGAGAAGATCTCGCTTTCGGAGCGCTTCGGACTGTGGGTGTCGTTCTATCCGTTCGATCAGGACGAGTACCTGCAGATCGTCGCGCACTGGCTCGGTTCGTTCGCCTGCTCGCCGAGGGAGGCCGAAGCCGCGCGCGAGGAGGCCTTGCAGTGGTCGCTGCAGCGCGGCTCCCGCAGCGGCCGCGTCGCCTACCAGTTCGCGCGGGACTGGGCAGGGCGGCACGCGAGCGGGAAAAAAGGGTCAGACCCCCTTTCCCGCAACAAGAGAAAAGGGGTCTGACCCCTTTTTCCATGGTGGAAGTCGCGGCGGCGGTGATCGAGCGCGCCGACGGCGCGTTTCTTCTCGCTCAGCGTCCCGCGGGCAAGGTGTACGCGGGCTGGTGGGAATTTCCTGGCGGCAAGGTCCATGGCGGCGAGACCGCGGCGCAGGCGCTGTCGCGCGAACTGCACGAGGAACTGGGCGTCGAAGTCACCCGCGCCTATCCGTGGATCACCCGCGTTCACGCCTACGAGCATGCGACCGTGAGGCTGAACTTCTTCCGCGTCGTCGCCTGGCGAGGCGAGCCGCATCCGCGCGAGAACCAGGCGTTCGTCTGGCAGCGCTTCGATTCGCCGATGGCCGAGCCGATGTTGCCGGCGAACGCTCCGGTACTGGTTTCGCTTGCTCTGCCGCTCGAATACGCGATCACGGATGCGAAGACGCTCGGCGTCGAATCAAGCCTCGCGCGCATCGAGGCGAGGCTCGAGCGGGGGTTGCGACTGATCCAGGTCCGCGACAAGGGCCTTCCGGAGCGCGAGCGTTTCATTCAATCCGTGGCGGCGCGCGCACACGCGCACGGCGCGCGCGTTCTCGTCAACGGCGGGCCGGCACTCGCCGATGGAATTCACTACACCGCGGCGCAACTGGCGACATTGCACGAGCGCGCACCTGAGATGCTCGCAGGCGCTTCCTGCCACACGCGCGCCGAACTTGATTGCGCGATGCGGCTCGGGATGGATTTCGCCGTGCTCGGTCCGGTCGGCGCTACGGCGTCGCACCCGGACGCACCTTCGCTCGGATGGGAGGGTTTTGCGGACATCGCGCTGGGCGCGTCGATCCCGGTCTTCGCGATCGGTGGCCTGCGGCCGAAGGACCTGCACCGGGCGCGCACCGCAGGCGCACATGGATTGGCAATGATCCGCGGCGCGTGGCAGGTGCCGCAGGCTGACTGAACGCCGACGGCTGCCGAATCAGGTTCAATCGGGCTCGGGATCGGGCGGCGGATCCGCGGATTCCTCGTCCGGCTGCGGAATGCGATAGTCCTCGCTTGCCCACGCGCCCAGGTCGATCAGCTTGCAGCGCTCGCTGCAGAACGGACGCGACGGATTCTCGGGCGAAAAGACCGCCGGGGCGCCGCAGCGCGGACAGGCGACGGTGTTTACAGATTGCAGAAGGTCAGCTCGAAATTGATGTCCCAGTCGGCGGTCTTGGGCCGCGGATCCTCGCCGTTCTGCGCGAGGAAACGGACGTTGAGCACGTACTTGTTGGCGCTGATCTCGGGCACGCAGGCGAGTCCGGATTCCAGGCGCACGCGAATCATCTGAGCGGTCTTGCCGCCGAGCATTTGCTGGAAGGTGCCGAGCGGCGCGCTCAAGGGTTGCGGCTTCCCCGATTCGCGCAGCAGCTTGAGCACGATCGCTGAACCGTCACGCAGCGGATACAGCGGGCTGGTCCACGCCGCGAGCTGCCCGATGCGCTCGTCCGCGGGACGGTGCAGCCAGTAGTGATACGAAGGCAGATCGAATTCGCAGGCGCCGCCCGGAATTCCGGTGCGCTGCTTGATCGACATGAGCCATTCGTTCTCCCGCACGTACTGACCGATTTTTCCCGTCATCGAGAACAGCGCCGCGGACGCCTGCTCGATGTCGTGCATGACGTGGCTCAGCGCATCCTCCGAAATGTCCGGGTTGTTGCGGAACGAAGCGAGCACCTGCTTCTGGCGCTCGAGTTCCTGCAGCAGGTCCGATTTCAGGTCGGCGCGGCCCGCAACCTCGAGGATCTCGAACAGGGTGAGCAGGGCGACGTGGTGGTCCAGGGGATCGGTCCGCGCGATGAAGTGGCGCGAACGCTCAAACAGGTCCTCCAGACGCAGCAAAGTCCGGATGCGTTCGTTGAGCGGGTACTCGTACGTGATCACGCGAGTTGGTGGCCGCTATGACGGAAAATTCAGTGCATTCTGAAGGATTTGCGCGCCCCACACAAATTGGTTTCTCAGGATTGCGCCAGCTCGAGATATCGTCGGTGTAGTTCGGCGACCCGTTTGTGCAGTGCGGCAATGGTGTCCGAATTGTCGATCACGTCGTCTGCTGCCGCAAGTCGCGTCGCTCGCGGCAGCTGGCTGCGCATGATGGCGAGAACGCTTTCCTCGGCGAGTCCGCTGCGGCAACGAACGCGCTCGATCTGCAACGTCTCGGGACAATCGACCACCAGCACGCGGTCGACGCGCTCGCGATAATTCGGCGACTCGATCAGCAGGGGCACGACATGGATCACGTACGCTGCGGCAGCCGCCTCGATGCGGCGATCGGACTCCGCTCGTATCATCGGATGCAGCACGGATTCGAGCCGCGCACGGGCGCCGGAATCGGCGAACACCAGCGTTCGTACCTTTGCCCGGTCCATCGCGCCCGATGCGTCGATATAGGCGTCCCCGAACGCGCGCCGGATCGGCTCAACCGCCGCACCGCCGGCGCGGGTCAACTCATGCGCGATCGCGTCAGTGTCGACGACCGCGGCGCCGAGGCGCGCGAACTCCTCCGCCACCGCGCTCTTGCCGCTGCCGATTCCGCCGGTGAGTCCGACGACGAGGCGCTTCACGCGACGACGGGCAGCCAACGGCGCGAAATCTCCGGTCCCCAGAGCAGGGCAATCACCCCGGCCGCGGCGAGGTAGGGACCGAAGGGTATCGGCTTGCCGCGTCGGTCGCGGTCGAACGCAATCAATGCGATGCCGACCACGGCGCCGACGATCGAAGACATCAGAATGACGAGCGGCAGCATCTGCCATCCGAGCCAAGCGCCGATCGCCGCCAGCAGCTTGAAATCGCCGTAGCCCATGCCTTCCTTGCCGGTCACCAGCTTGAACATCCAATAGATCAGCCAGAGCGCGAGATAACCTGCGATCGCACCTACCACTGCCGAGCCGAGCGGCGCAAAGGTCCCGCCCAGGTTCAGGGCGAGCCCTGCCCAGAGCAGCGGCAGCGTCAGGTCGTCCGGCAGGAGTTGCGTGTCGAAGTCGATCCAGGCCAGTGCGATCAGTGAGCAGCAGAAAAAGAGGGTGCCCAGCGCTGCGAGCGTGAAACCGTGGCGCGACGCGGCATAGGCGGCGATCACCCCGCACGCCAGCTCGACGATCGGGTAACGCGCACCGATCGCAGCGCCGCAGGCCGAGCACTTGCCGCGAAGCCAGATCCAGGAGAACACCGGCACGTTTTCCAGGGCGCCGATGCGGTGCCCGCAACTGGGGCAGGCCGACCGCGGCACCGCGAGGTTGTATCGCGGTTCGACGTTCGGCTCGCGCCCGGCGAGTTCGGCGCACTGCGCGCGCCATTCGCGATCCATCATCTTGGGCAGGCGATGGATCACGACATTGACGAACGAACCGACGCACAGCCCGAAGGCGAGCGCCACCCAAGGGAGCACCGCGGGCTCGCCGAGCCAGCCGAAAAGGGACATCGCCTCTGGACTTCGGAGTTCCGGCGCTCGCCGCGCGCCTAGACGACCTGACCCATCTTGAAGATCGGCAGGTACATGGCGATCACCATGCCGCCGATCAGCGTGCCGAGGATCACCATGATCATCGGCTCCATCAGCGACGAGAGCGCCTCGACGGCGTCGTCGACCTCCGCTTCGTAGAAATCGGCGACCTTGCTGAGCATCTGATCGAGCGCGCCGGTCTCCTCGCCGATCGACACCATCTGCAGCACCATGTTCGGGAACAGCCCGACGTTCTGCATCGATACCGTGAGGCCGGTGCCGGTCGAGACTTCCTGCTTGATCTGCCTGGTCGCGATTTCATACACGTAATTGCCCGACGCGCCGCCCACCGAATCGAGCGCCTCGACGAGCGGCACGCCAGCCGCGAACATGGTCGAGAGCGTGCGCGTCCAGCGCGCGATGGTGGACTTGCGCACCAGTTCGCCGAACACCGGAACGCGCAGCATCAGCCGATCCATGAAGATCTGTATCGCGGGTACCCGTTTCCAGGCCGCAAAGAATCCGACCACGGCGCCGATGATGACCGGAAAGATGATGAACCAGTTGCTCACGAACCAGTCCGAAAGGCCGATCACGACGAGCGTCGGGGCAGGCAGATCGGCGCCGAAATTCTTGAATACTTCCTTGAACGCGGGAATGACGAAAATCATGATCACCGCGGTGATGACGAACGCGACGACGATGATCGCGATCGGGTAGAACAGCGCCGCCTTGATCTTCGACTTGATGGCGAGGATCTTTTCCTTGTAGGTCGCGAGACGGTCGAGCAGCGCCTCGAGAATCCCCGCCTGCTCGCCGGCCTGCACCAGATTGCAGAACAGCGCGTCGAAGTACAGCGGGTACTTGCGGAACGCCTGCGCGAGCGACGCGCCGGTCTCCACTTCCGTTCGCACGCCGATCAGCAGTTTCGCGACGGCCGGATTCGACGCCCCCTTGCCCACGATATCGAAGGACTGCAGCAGCGGCACCCCGGCCTTCATCATGGTGGCGAGCATGCGGGTGAAGAGCGTGATGTCCTTGTCGGTGATCCTGCCGCCGCCGCCGAGCCTCTGTTTCCTGACCTTGGAAACGATGATGCCCTGCCGGCGCAGCGTCGCGCTCGCGGCGATCTCGCTGGTCGAGCGCAGGTCCCCGCGGAGCACTTTTCCGGCGCGGTCCTTGCCTTCCCAACTGAACGTGAACTCTTTCGGTCCTTTGGCTGCCGCCGTCGCCGTCGCCATCAGTCGGCTCCTTGCCTGATCACCTAGCGTTTGATGATGCCCTGCAGTCGGTTTTTTGTAAAGCCTCAAATCATCGTGCTAAGACCCTGAAACACCGGATTTTTTGCGTCCGCGGGACGCCCCCTATTCGGGTTCCGGGGGGGCGGCTTCCCGGGGCCTGAAGATGCGTACGGTCTTGATCGCACGGCCGTGCGTATGCACGATTTCCAGCGGCACCCCGCCAATTTTGATCGACACGTCGGCCTCGGGGATGTCGCGCAGATGCTCGAGGATGAGTCCGTTCAGCGTTTTCGGTCCGCCGATCGGCAGGCGCAGTCCGAGTGCACGGTTGAGTTCGCGGACGGTCATCGCGCCGTCGGCCTGCGCGCTGCCGTCCTCGCCCCAGACTACGGAGGGCGTGGCGGTCGGCAGCGAAGTCGTGAACTTGCCGATAATTTCCTCCACGGTATCCTCGAGGGTGACCAGGCCCATCAACTCGCCGTATTCGTCGACCACCAGCGCGAGGCGCTCCCGGTTCTCCTGGAAGTACTGCATCTGCGTTACCACGGGCGTGGTGGCGGGAATGAAGTACGGCTCGTCGACGAGTTCCTCCAGGCTCGCCTCGTCGAGCGAACCGGAATGCAGCAGGCCGAGCACTTTTCGCAGATGCAGTACGCCGATCACGTCGCCCGCGTAATCGCGGAACACCGGAAGCCGCATGTGGTAGCTCGTGGCGAGCTGACGCGCCACGGCCTGCATGCCGTCGGAGAGCGTGATCGACTCGATGCGTGCGCGCGGGACCATGATGTCCTGGACGGTGATGTCGCCGAGGTCGAACAGGTTGAGCAGGATCGCGACGTGCTTCTTCGGCAGGACGTTGGAGGACTCGAGCACGATGGTGCGAATCTCCTCCTGCGACAGTGGCTGCCCGCCCGATTCGTTCGGGCGGATGCCGAGGACTCTGAGAATCGGCTTCAGTGCAGCGTCCGTCGACGCGGACAGCAGGTGGACGAAGGGCGCGGACGCCCCGGCCAGCGCCTGCATCGGCCAGGCAACGAGCCTGGCGATCCCTTCGGCGTTGTGCTGGCCCAGGCGCTTGGGCACCAGCTCGCCCACCACGATCGAAACGTAGGTGATCGAGATCACCACCAGCATCGTCGCGACGATCCCGCTGGGCTTCGCTTCCAGGCCGAGGGACTGCAGCCAGACCGACAGCGGCGGCGACAGCAGGCTCTCACCAACGATGCCGTTCAGCAGCCCGATCGAGGTGATCCCGATCTGGATCGTGGAGAGGAACCGGGTCGGCTCGCCGGCGAGTCTCACCGCGGCAGCGGCCAGGCGATCGCCGCGGCCCGCGAGCGTCGTGAGGCGTGTCTTGCGTGCGGTGAGCAACGCCACCTCCGCCATGGCGAAACTGCCATTCAGAAGGATCAGACAGGCGAGGATCAGAATTTCCATGGGTCCCCCTTGCCGGGGAATCCCGGCGTCTTGCCGCGCTGCTCAAACGCGACCGAGAACGACCTCGAGCACGAAGCGGCTGCCGATGTACGCGAGCAGCAGCATGATGAAACCGGTGAGCGTCCAGCGCAGCGCCGTGCGGCCGCGCCAACCATAGAAGTAGCGGCCGCCGAGCAGCACCGCGAACGTCGCCCAGGACAGCAATGCGAAGAGCGTCTTATGATTGAACGGCAGCGCGCGTCCGAAGAGCGTTTCGGAAAACAGGATTCCGGTCACGAGCGTGAGCGTCAGGAACACGAAGGCCGTCGCGATGAGCCGGAACAGCAGCCGCTCGAGCGTGAGCAGCGGCGGCAGGCGCGAGAGCGTGCCGGCGAGCAATCCGCCGCGCTCAGGCGCCAGTCCTCCGACGTCGTGCAGGCGGCGCTCGACGAGCGTCATCAGCAGCGCATGCAGGATCGCCAGCGTGAACAGGCTGTAGGCGCACATCGCCAGCAGCAGGTGCAGCTTGAACTCGAGCGAAGCCGCAAGCGCCGGGCTCTGCAGTCCGCGAAACGCGAGCGGCAGCGGGGCGGCGATCGCCGCAAGCGGCAGGATCAGCGGCTCGAAACCGGCGAGTTGCAGGAACAGGCTCTCGACCCAGTAGATGACGATGCCGAGCCAGAGCATGACCGAGAGCGCCTGGGCAAACCCGAAGCGCAGTTCGGGCGTGAGAAACACGTCTCGCGCGAGCAGCCAGCCGTGCAGCACGAGCGTCGCGAGCAACGCCGTGCGCTCCCAGGCTGCCAGGCTGCCGGGTGCGTCGGTGCGCGCAGCGCGCCAGCGCGTGTTCCAGAAATGCCATGCGAGGCCGGCGTACGCGGCGGACACAACGACGTGAATTACAATGTCCGGCACGCTTGCAGTTTATCACCCATGCTCGAAAACCTGACCGCGCGGCTCAGCCGGATCGTGAAGACGATTCGCGGCGAGGCGCGCCTCACCGAAGCCAACGTGCAGGACGCGCTGCGCGAGGTGCGGGTGGCCTTGCTCGAGGCCGACGTCGCGCTGCCCGTGGTGAAGGAGTTCGTCGCATCCGTCAGGGAAAAGGCGCTCGGCGAAGCGGTGATCGGGAGCCTGACGCCCGGGCAGGCGCTGGTGGGCGTGGTGCACCGCGAACTGGCGCGCCTCATGGGCGAAGCGCACGTCGGATTGAACCTCGCGGTACAGCCGCCGGCGGTGATTCTGATGGCGGGCCTGCAGGGCTCCGGCAAGACCACGACGGCGGCGAAGATTGCGCGGGTGCTGCGCCACGACGAGCGCAAGAAGGTCCTGGTCGTATCGTGCGACGTGTACCGGCCTGCGGCGATCGAGCAGCTGAAGACGGTGGCGGCCCAGGCAGGCGTCGATTTTCTGCCGAGCGAAACCGGCGAGCAGCCCGCAGCCATCGCGCGGCGCGCGCGGGAGCATGCGCGGCTTCGCTATTACGACGTGCTGATCGTGGATACCGCGGGACGGCTCGCGATCGATCAGGAAATGATGCGCGAGATCGCCGAACTCGAGGACATCCTGAAGCCCGCGGAAACGCTGTTCGTGGTGGATGCGATGCAGGGCCAGGACGCGGTCAACGTGGCGCGCGCGTTCGGCGCCGCGCTGCCGCTCACGGGCATCGTGCTGACCAAGCTCGACGGCGATGCTCGCGGGGGCGCCGCGCTCTCGGTGCGCCAGGTCACCGGCAAGCCGGTCAAGTTCGTCGGCACCGGCGAGAAGCTCGCCGGGCTGGAGGCGTTCTACCCGGAGCGCATGGCATCGCGGATTCTCGGCATGGGCGACATCGTGTCGCTGGTCGAGGAGGCGCACCGGCGCGTCGATCTGGACGAAGCGAAGCGCGTCGCCGACAAACTCAAGCGCGGCCGCGGTTTCGATCTCGAGGATTTCAAGCAGCAGCTCCAGCAGATGAAGAAAATGGGCGGCCTCGCGGCGCTCGCGGACAAGCTTCCGGCGCAGCTCGCGAGCCAGATCGGGCAGGGACCCCTGCAGGACGAGCGGCAGTTCGGCCGCATCGAGGGCATCATCAATTCGATGACGGCGCTCGAGCGCTCGCGGCCGGAATTGATCAAGGCCTCGCGCAAACGGCGCATCGCCACCGGGGCGGGCGTCCCGGTGCAGGAAGTGAACCGCCTGCTCAAGCAGTTCGAGCAGATGCAGAAGATGATGAAATTGATGAAGGGCGGCAATCTGGCGCGGATGATGCGCGGCATGCGGGGCGTGCTGCCGGGGATGCGCTGAGCCCGTCACCTCAAACCCAGGAGCGAAGCCATGACCCAAACCGAGTCGCGAACCAAGGTCACGATCCTCACCGGAAGCTACCGCATCAAGGGGTACATCCAGGTGATGCCCGGCGCGCGAGTCACCGATTACATGGTGGAGGCACGCGGCTTCATCGCGGTGACCGACGCCGAGGTGTGGGAACTCGTCGTCGGGGGCCGCCAGCTCATCTCGGCGCCGTTCCTGAACGTGAGCCGCGACCACATCCAGGTCATCATGCCGCAGCATTGATCCGGCGCCAGCGCGGCGGCGCAATTCCTTGTCAGGCTGGCGATCCATCCCGTATAATTCGCCCCCTTTCCGCAGGGACCGGAGTTTCCGATGGTGGTGATTCGACTGGCGCGCGGCGGCGCCAAGAAGCGGCCGTTCTATGGCCTCGTGGTGGCCGATTCGCGGCGCGCTGCACAGGGCAAATTCCTCGAGCGCGTCGGGTTCTACGATCCGAAAGCGCCGCAGGGACGTGAAGCCCTGCGCGTCGACATGGAGCGCCTCAGGCACTGGTCGGCCAAGGGCGCGCGGATGTCGCCCACGGTGACCCGGCTCGTCAAGCAGTTTGCCAAGAAGGCCGCCTGATCCGCCCTCTGGGCAGGGCGCCGCTTCTGGGCGGCTGATCGAAATGGGACGGGTCGTCGCAAGTTACGGCGTGCTCGGCTGGCTCGCAGTCAGGGGTGAGATCGAAGCGCTCTCCGGCATCCGGCGCTGGTGGATCGACGGGGTTGAACGAGCGCTCGAGCAGCGCCGCATGCATTCCGGAAGGCTGCTCGCGAAACTCGCCGGCATCGAGACTCGCGAGCAGGCGCGCTTGCTGCGCGGAAAGCCGGTATCGGTACCGCATGACGCGCTGCCCGAGCCGGCGCAGGGAACGTATTACTGGGCCGATCTCGCCGGCCTGGAAGTGGTGACCGATCAGGGACTGGTGCTCGGCGTGGTGAAGGGAATGTTTTCCAACGGCGCGCACGACGTGATGCAGCTGGCCGGCGAAGGGCGGGAGCGGCTGCTGCCTTTCGTTCCGGCGGTGGTGAAACGGGTCGACCTCGTGGCGCGGCGCATCGAGGTCGATTGGGGGGCGGACTGGTAGCGTCGGTCGGAGCCGGGCGAATGATCCGCTTCCATGCCGTGACGCTGTTTCCCGAGATGTTCGCCGCGGTGACGCAATGCGGGATCACGGGACGGGCGCGCGAGCGCGGGCTCTGGAGCCTGGCGAGCTGGAATCCGCGGGACTACGCCACGGATCACTATCGCAGCGTGGACGACCGCCCCTACGGCGGTGGCCCCGGGATGGTGATGCTGGCGGGACCGCTGGAACGCGCGCTGGACGCGGCGCGGGCGGCGGGCGGCGGAAAGGTGATTTACCTTTCGCCGCAGGGACGCAGGCTCGAGCACGCGGGCGTGCTGGAAATCGCAGGACGTGGCGCGGTGACGCTGCTCTGCGGTCGGTACGAAGGCGTCGACGAGCGGCTTCTGCGGCGCCGCGTCGACGAGGAAGTGTCGCTCGGGGATTTCGTTCTCTCGGGCGGCGAATTGGCGGCAATGGCGCTGATCGACGCCGTGGTGCGGCAGTTGCCCGGCGCGCTCGGCGACGAGCAGTCGGCGGTCGAGGAGTCATTCGTCGCGGGGCTGCTGGATTGCCCGCAGTACACCCGGCCCGAACTCTGGCCGGAAGAAGGCGGCGAGCCGGTGCCGCCGGTGCTGATGTCCGGGCACCATGGCAACATCCGGCGCTGGCGGTTGAAGCAGTCGCTCGGCCGGACCTGGCTCAGGCGCCCGGACCTGCTGGCGGCGCGAAAGCTGAATGACGAGGAACTGAAGCTGCTGGAGGAATTCCAGCGCGATTGCGGAGAACGAGCATGAACCTGATCCAGAAAATCGAGCAGGAAGAGATCGAGCGACTCAAGCGCAACATCCCCGACTTCTCTCCCGGCGACACCGTCGTCGTGCGCGTCAACGTGGTCGAGGGCGACAAGAAGCGGGAGCAGGCCTTCGAAGGCGTGGTCATCGCCAAGCGCAACCGGGGCCTGCGCTCGTCGTTCATCGTGCGCAAGATTTCCTCGGGCGAGGGCGTCGAGCGCACCTTCCAGACCTATTCGCCCCTGATCGCGTCGATCGACGTGAAGCGCAAGGGTGACGTTCGCCGGGCGAAGCTCTATTACCTGCGTTCGCGTTCGGGCAAGTCGGCGCGGATCCGCGAGCGCGTCGGCACGCGCGAAGCCGAAACCGCCCCGGAATAGGCTCGGCGTCGGCCGGCCGGTCTCGGGACTGGCGACGCGGCGCGTTGAGGTGCTCGCGGGGCAGGCACCCGGTACGCACTGCCGCTCGCCTATAATCGCGTGATGCGCAGAGAGCACACGGCGATCAGCCCGATCGCCGAAATCATCGACGAAGTTCGCGCCGGCCGCATCGTCGTGCTGGTCGACGACGAGGATCGCGAAAACGAGGGCGACCTCGTGTTCGCGGCGGACTTCGTCACCCCGGAGAAGGTCAATTTTCTCGCCAAGCACGGCCGCGGCCTGATCTGCATGCCGCTGACCGAGGAACACGCGGCGCGCCTGGGGTTGCGCCCGATGGTGATCCAGAACCGCTCCCGCCACGGGACCAATTTCACGGCGTCGATCGAGGCGGCCGAAGGCATCGCCACCGGGATTTCGGCGCACGACCGCGCGCTGACCATCAAGGTCGCGGCGTCGCGCGACGCGCAGCCAGGCGACATCGTTCAGCCCGGCCACGTGTTTCCGCTGATCGCCCAGCGCGGCGGCGTGCTGGTGCGCGCGGGGCACACCGAGGCCTGCTGCGACCTCGCGCGGCTTGCGGGCCTGGCCCCGGCCGCGGTGCTGTGCGAAATCATGAAGGACGACGGCACCATGGCGAGGTTGCCGGATCTGGTCGAATTCGCCGCGCTGCACGAGCTGAAGATCGGCACCATCGCCGACCTGATTCATTACCGCAACGCCAACGAGTCGCTGGTGCGCCGCGTCGTCGAGCGGGACATCGAGACCGCGGCGGGCGCGTTCCGCCTGATTGGCTATCGCGATCTGCCGACGGGCGGCACCCACCTCGCACTGGCGCGCGGCGCGATCGAGCCAAAACTCGATACCCTGGTGCGGGTGCACGAGCCGCTGTCGGTCCTCGATCTGCTCGATACCGGCGCCGGCATCCACTCCTGGAGCATCCCGGATTCGCTCGAGGCGATCGACCGCGAGGGTCGCGGCGTGATCGTGCTTCTGAACTGCGCGCAGTCCGACGACGCGCTCGAACTCCGGCTCCTGCAGTCGGAGCGCGGGTCGCAGAAACCGCTCGGGCGCAGCCACGATCTGCGCACCTACGGCATCGGCGCGCAGATTCTGCGGGATCTGGGGGTCGGCCGCATGCGGCTGATGGCCGCGCCGCGCAAGATGCCGAGCATGGCGGGATTCGGCCTGGAGGTCGCCGGTTACGTGGAACGGGCGGCGCGTTGAGCGCGCTGCGGCTCGGTGTCGTGCATTCACGCTTCAATGCGGAGATCTGCGACGCCCTGCTCGAATCCGCGCGCGGCGAAATCGCGCGCAGCGGTGCGGCCGCAGAGTTCGTCGCAGTACCGGGCGCGCTCGAAATTCCGCCCGCGCTGCAATGGCTGGCGCAGTCCGGGCGATTCGACGCGCTGGTCGCCATCGGTGCGGTGATCCGCGGCGAGACCTACCATTTCGAGGTCGTGGCGGATCAATCGGCGCGCGGGCTGATGGATGTGGCGCTCGATTGCGGCGTGCCGGTGGCGAACGGCATCCTGACGACCGAGAACGAGGCGCAGGCGCTCGCGCGCAGGGACAAAGGCGGGGAGGCGGTTCGCGTCGCGCTCGAAATGGCGCAGCTGAAGGCGGCACTGGCGGACCGATGGCGCTGAGACCCGACCGCAGGCGCGCGCGGGAAATCGCGCTGCAGGCGCTCTACGCCTGGCAGCTCGCGGGCGGCGACGCGCTTGCCGAGGCGCGCTCGCTCGATGGATGGGAGGATTGCGATCAGGGACTCGCCGAGCGGCTGCTGCGCGGCGTGACGCGCAGCACCGCGGAACTCGAGGCGCGCATCGTGCCCTACATCGACCGCAAGTTCAGCGCCCTGTCGCCGGTGGAGCGCGCCATCCTGTGTATCGGCGCCTACGAACTCGCGGAGCGCCCGGAGACGCCGGTTCGCGTCGTGCTCAACGAGGCGATCGAACTCGGCAAGGAATTCGGCGGCACTGACGGATACAAGTTCGTCAACGGCGTGCTGGAGAAGCTCGCGATCGAGCTGCGCGGCGACGAGCTGGCGCGCGCGCGCGCGCCGGTCTAGGGAACGCGCGACCCGACCGCGGTCGCCGCCGCTCGCGGTGCCTACCGAATTCGAGATCATCCGAAAGTATTTCGACCGGCCCGCCGGCAGCGCGCGGCTGGGCGTGGGCGACGACGCGGCGCTGCTCGTACCGCGCGCGGGAATGGAGCTGGCGGCGTCGACCGACCTGCTGCTCGAGGGACGCCATTTCGCTCGCGGCGCCGATCCGCGGCGCCTGGGTCACAAGTCGCTCGCGGTCAATCTTTCCGACATGGCGGCGATGGGAGCGACGCCGCGCTGGGCGATGCTCGCGATCGCGCTTCCCGAGGCGAACGAGGGCTGGCTCGCAGCGTTCGCCGAAGGCTGGTTCGCGCTCGCCGCGCGGCACCGCACCGAGCTGATCGGCGGCGACACCACGCGAGGGCCGCTTGCGATCTGCATCACCATCCTGGGCGAGGTTCCGGCAGGACAGGCGCTGCTGCGGTCGGGCGCGCGTCCGGGAGACGACCTCTGGGTCTCGGGGGAACTCGGCGGCGCGGCGCTGGCACTGTCGCATCCCGAGATCGACGCGGCCGTGCGTCGCCTCGATGCGCCCGAACCGCGGGTCGCGCTCGGCGAAAGACTGCGCGGCGTGGCGAACTCGGCAATCGACGTTTCGGACGGATTCGTGCAGGACCTCGGCCACGTACTGGCGCGCTCAGGATGCGGCGCGCGGGTGGAGTATTCGAAGTTGCCGCGTTCGGCGGCGTTCGAACAGTTGCGCGATCCTGCGCTCGAACGCCGCTGCGTCCTGGGTGGCGGCGACGATTACGAACTCGTGTTCAGCGCGCCGTCCGCGGAGCGCAGCCGGATCGAAGCTCTGGTGCCGGCACTCGGGGTCGCACTGACGCGCGTGGGCGCCATCGTTGCGGGCGAGTCCCGCCTGGACCTGCTCGATGCCGCGGGCCGGCCGATGGTCCTGGAGCGCGGCTTCGACCATTTCGCGACATGATTCCGCGCCATCCCGGAGTCGCATTCGCGTTCTCGCATCCGGCGCATTTCATCGCGCTCGGCTTCGGTGCGGGCGTGTCGCGGTTTGCGCCGGGCACCGTCGGCACGCTGGTCGCGTTTCCGCTGTGGTGGCTCCTCGGCCCGGGCTATTCGCCGCTCGAGATGCTCCTCGTGCTGGTCCTGCTGTTCGGCATCGGCGTCTGGGCCTGCGAAATCACCGGCCGAAACCTCGGCGTTTCGGACCATGGCGCGATGTGCTGGGACGAGGTGGTCGCTTTTCTCGCGGTGCTTGCGGTGCTGCCCGACGAGCCGCTCTGGCAGGCGGCGGCGTTCTTCGTCTTCCGCGCCTTCGACGTCGTCAAGCCGCCGCCGATCCGCGAAGTGGAGCGCCGCGTCAAGGGAGGCATGGGCGTGATGCTCGACGACGTGCTCGCAGCCGGTTATACGCTGCTGGTGCTCGCCGTCGCGGAGCGCGTGTTTCTGTGACCGATTCGCTGGCGCGGGAGGTCGGCCGGCGTTTGCTCGAGACGCGCACGCTGCTGGTCACTGCGGAATCCTGCACCGGCGGCTGGGTCGCGCAGGCCGTGACTTCGGTGTCCGGATCGTCCGCGTGGTTCGAGCGCGGCTTCGTCACCTATTCGAACGCATCGAAGGAGGAGATGCTCGGCGTTTCTGGCGCAACGCTCGAGCGGCACGGCGCAGTGAGCGAGGAAACGGCGCGCGAAATGGCGCTGGGCGCGATTGCGCGAAGCCGCGGCACCCTGGCGGTCGCCGTCACCGGCGTCGCAGGCCCCACCGGCGGCACGGCCGCGAAACCGGTGGGTACGGTCTGCTTCGCGTGGACGGGTGCGGGGTTGACTCGATGCGAAACACGGTTCTACGCGGGCGACCGGAGCAGCATCCGGCGCCAATCCGTCGAGCGTGCATTGCAGGGGGTGATCGAACTGCTCCAAACGAGGTCGAAGTAACTCCACTGTCTTGAAATGACGCCTCAAAGCGTCCATGCTGGGAAAGGTGATCGTGAACCCAGCAATGACCAGCGTCCGTCCTGCTGCCGTGGCGGGCATGTTCTACCCGCGCGATCCGCGGCAACTCCTTGCCGAGGTCGGCGAACTGCTCGACGGCGTGGAGCGGTTCGCGCCGCGGCTCGACGTTCCCAAAATGATCGTCGTGCCGCATGCCGGCTATATCTATTCCGGAGCCGTTGCCGCGGCCGCGTACGACGCGCTCGCGCCCGGACGCGGCATCATCCGGCGGGTCGTGATGCTGGGTCCGGTGCACCGCGTGCCGGTGCGCGGGCTGGCGCTGCCGGGGAGCGCCGCGTTCGACACCCCGCTCGGACGCGTGCCGGTCGATGCGGAGGCGATCGCTCGCCTCGCCGACCTGCCGCAAGTGGTGGCGAGCGCTGCCGCGCACGCGCAGGAACATTCGCTCGAAGTGCAGTTGCCTTTCCTGCAGCGCGTGCTGGGTGAGTTTTCGCTCGTGCCGTTCGCCGTAGGCGCGGCGCGCCCGGCGGAGGTCGCTGCGGTGATCGAGCGTCTATGGGGCGGCCGCGAGACGCTGTTCGTTCTGTCCACGGACCTGTCGCACTACCATCCTTACGACGAGGCAAGAACCATCGATGCGGCCACCGTCGGGCGCATCGGCGCGCTCGCGAACGATCTCGACCATCAAGAGGCCTGCGGCGCGACGCCGCTCAACGGCGCGCTGCTCGCGGCGCGCAACCGTGGCCTTCGCATCGAGCTGCTCGCGGCGTGCAATTCGGGCGACAGCGCGGGCGGGAAGGATCGCGTCGTCGGCTATTCGTCGTTTGCGCTCTACGAACCGGACTCGGTTGCGCCGCAGGCGGCAGGGGCCGAACTGATCGAGATCGCGCGCGACGCGATCGCACGGCAACTGGGTTTTCCGGCGCGGGCGCGAGCCGCCGCCGAACCGTCCTGGCTTCAGCAGAGCGCCGCCACCTTCGTCACCCTGACGAAGGACGGGAAACTCAGGGGCTGCATCGGCAGCCTCTCGGCGCATCGCCCGCTGCGTGAGGACGTCGCCGACAACGCGCGGCGTGCGGCGTTCCACGACCCGCGTTTCTCCGCTCTGGCACGCGAGGAATGGCCGCGGTGCCGGGTCGAAGTTTCGCTGCTGTCGCCGCCCAAGCCCTTGCACTTCGCCGACGAAACCGACCTGCTCGCACAGCTCCGGCCCGGCGAAGACGGACTGATTCTCGAGTGCGAAGGCCGGCGCGGCACGTTCCTGCCGCAGGTCTGGGAAACGATTCCGGAACCGCCGCGGTTCCTCAACGAACTTCGCAGGAAAGCCGGGGTCTCGGCGGACGTGCCGTTCTCGCGCTGCCGCGTGTTGCGCTACCGAGTGCACAAATGGAAGCAGGCGACGCCCCGATGACTCCCGAGTCGAACTACCCGGGGCGCTGGTGGCACGCGTTGCCCGACGGCCGCATCCAGTGCGATCTCTGTCCGCGCGACTGCCGGCTGCACGAGGGACAGCGCGGGCTGTGCTTCGTGCGCAAGATGGAGGCCGGCCGGATGGTGCTCACCACCTACGGGCGCTCCTCGGGTTTCTGCGTCGACCCGATCGAGAAGAAACCGCTCAACCACTTCTATCCCGGCACGAGCGTGCTGTCGTTCGGCACGGCCGGCTGCAATCTCGCGTGCAAGTTCTGCCAGAACTGGGACATCTCGAAATCCCGCGAAATGGACCGGCTGATGGATGCGGCCTCGCCGGAGGCGATCGCCGCCGCAGCGGTCCGCATGCGCTGCCAGTCGGTCGCCTACACCTACAACGATCCAGTGATCTTCGCCGAGTACGCGATGGACGTCGCCGACGCCTGCCGCGAGCGCGGCATCAAGAACGTCGCGGTCACCGCCGGCTTCATCCACGCCGCGCCGCGCCGCGAGTTCTACGCGAAAATGGACGCGGCCAACGTCGACTTGAAGGCGTTCACCGACGCGTTCTATTTCAAGCTCTGCGGCGGCCACTTGCAGCCGGTGCTCGAGACGCTCGAGTACCTGGTCAGGGAAACCGCCGTCTGGACCGAAATCACCACGCTGCTGATTCCCGGAAAGAACGATTCCGACGCCGAGATCGAAGCCGAATGCGCCTGGATTGCGCGGCACCTGGGGCGCGACGTGCCGCTGCACTTCTCCGCCTTCCATCCGGACTGGAAGATGCGCGACGTTTCTGCGACGCCCGCCGCGACGCTCGCGCGCGCCCGCGAAATCGCGCTGCGCGCGGGTCTGCGGTACGTCTACACCGGCAACGTTCACGACGTGAAGGGCGGTTCGACCTACTGCCCCGGATGCGCCAAGGCGCTGATCGTGCGCGACTGGTACGACATCCGCGCCTATCACCTGAACGATTCCGGGCACTGCGACGGATGCGGCGTGCAGCTCGCTGGGCGCTACCAGAAATTCGGCAAGCCCTTCGGCCAGCGGCGCATCCCCGTACGTCTGAGCGACGCGCGGACGACGGCGTGAGCTGGACGCCCGGGTCGGGCGCCTGGCTCGGGGCCATCTGCACCAGCCGCGCGCTCGCGGCGAGCTGGTTCGTCGCCTACTCCGCGGTGCTGCCTCTCACGCAGCTCGCCTGGGGGCTGTCGGGGCGCGAAGCGGGTCTGATCCAGTCGGGGTTTCATCTCGGCTATCTGTGCTCGCTCTTCATCGTCGGTTTTCTCACCGACCACTTCGGGGCCAAGCGCGCGTGGCTTGCGACCGGCGTCTTCGCCTGGGCGAGTCCGTTCATCTTCGTCTACTTCGCCGACGGATTCTGGTCCGCGTTCTGGCTGCACGCGCTGACTGGGCTGTGCCAGGGCGGCTCGTACACGCCGGTGCTCGCCTTGATCAACGATCACGTGGTGCGCGAACGGCGCGCGCGCGCCATGGGCTTTCTCATCGCCGCCTCGAGCGCCGGGTATGCCGTCTGTCTGGGCGTGGCGGGGCTGGCGCTCAAAGTCGCCGATTGGCGCGGGGCGCTGACCGCAGTGGCATTAATGCCGCTCCTGTCGTGGTTCCTGGGGCTGGCGGCGACGCGCGGCACGGCGAACCGCGTGCATCCGCGACCCGCGGGCGAATCGATGCTTGCCGCGATTCCCGCGGTGCTGCGAAACCGCAACGGCATGCTCTCGGTATGGGCGTATACGTTTCACAACTGGGAACTGCTCGGGCTGTGGGCCTGGCTGCCCGCATTTCTCACCGCCGCCGTGATGGCTTCTGGTGCGGCCGCGGGCGAAGCCGCGGCGCTCGCGCTGTCGCTTTCCGCGCTCACCTACGTCGCCAACATCGGCGGCTCGATCGTCGGCGGCGCGATGGCCGATCGCTGGGGGCGAACGCAGGCGATCCTGCTGTGGTCGTGCGTGAGCCTCGTCCTGTCGTTTTCGATCGGCTGGCTGATCGCGCTGCCGATCGGCGTTCTCGTCGTGCTGGCGTGCTTGTACAACTTTGCCGGCATCGCCGATTCGGCGACGCACTCTACGGTGCTCGCGGAGAGCGTGCCGCCGCATTACCTCGGGGTTGCTTATGCAGTGCGCTCGGTCATCGGTTTCGGTGCCGGCGTCGTCAGCCCCGTGGCCTTCGGCTGGGCGCTCGATCTCTTTGGCGGCGGCAGGAGCACCGCCGATCCATTCGCCTGGGGCATCGCCTGGGCGACGCTCGGACTGGGCGGGCTGCTCGGGCCGATGGCAACTTGGAAGCTGCAGCGCGCGCTGCGGCGCTAGGTCCGCAGGAACGCCAGCACTTCCTCCAGCAGGCGACGGTAGGCGGCTTCGTGCTCCAGCGGAATGTGGTTCCTGCTCTGCAGCGGAACGAACCGCGCCCCGGGAATGCCGGCCGCCATCCGGCGGCCCCATTCGAACGGAACCCTGGCGTCCTCGCGCGCGTGCAGCACCAGGGTGGGCACCCTGATCTGCGGCAGAAGTTCCGTCACGTCGACCTGCGCGACCGCTCGAGCATAGCGCACGGCATTCTCCGGCGAAGTCGCGCGTCGCTGCAGTTCGTTGAACCAGTCCTCCTGTTCCTTGCTCGAGTCCGGCATGAACTGCGACGTGAACATCTGCCGGAACGCGGGATTGTCCTGGCCCCAGCCCAGGCGCGTGAGCGTCAGCATCGCATCGAACTGCTCCCTCTGGCTCGCCGTCGGCGAGCGATGGTCGAATCCCTGCGCAAAGCCGCCGTACAGAATGAGATGCGACACGCGGTCGGGATGGCGCACGCTGTACGCGATCGACACCGAGCAGCCCTGCGAAATGCCAAACAACGCGAACCTGTCGATTCCCGCCGCGTCGACGACCGACTCCAGATCGCCGATCCACGCGTCAAACGAAATGTTCTCGACATTCCAGTCGGACAGGCCGTTCGCGCGCGCGTCGTATCGAACCAGGGTGTGTTCCCGTGCCAACGCGGTCCATAACTGGCGCCGCGCCGGATTTTCCAGGTCGTATTCCAGGTGCGTCATCCAGTGGCCCGTCTTGACGAGCGCGGGTCCCTTGCCGATGCAGGCGTATGCGAGTTGCACGCCGTCCCGGGCGGCGCAGAACCGGATCTCCTGCTCGATCTCCACGCCCGCCTGGCCCGCGGGCATTCCGGGGGGCGCATTTCCCGCGACCCTGAACGCACGCAGCGGTTCGGAAATATTCTTGACCTGTTGTTCTCCCAGGTCGTCGAAACCGACGGCGACGCGGTTCCTGACCGATCCGTGCACCGCATCGGAGACCGCAATCCCGCCCGGTTCGGCCAGACCCTGCAGGCGCGCCGCGATGTTCACGCCGTCGCCGTAAATCGTACCGTCAGGCTTTTCGATGATCTCCCCGAGGTGCACGCCGATGCGAAAGCGCATGCGGTGAGGTTCCGGCACCCCTTCTTCGCGCTCGCGCAGGTCCTGCTGGATCGCGACGGCGGCGCCGACCGCGCCCGTTGCCAGGTCGAACACGGCCAGCACGGAATCCCCGGCCGTGTCGATGATCCTGCCGCGTTGCCGTGCGACGTGCTCGCGGAAGATGGCGCGCGCGGCGTCCAGCGCCGCCACCGTGCCGCGCTCGTCTGCAGCCATCAGGCGGGAATAGCCCACCGCGTCCGCGGCGAGAATTGCCGCCAGCCTCTGCTTGAGATCTGCTTCCGCCACCGGTGCGCGTCCTCCCCTGGCCGGGGTGAACAATAGCACCGCGGGTGTCGGAAAGGCGGACCGGCGACCGCCGCCGGGCCGATTGGTCGCAGAGGCAGCTCGGGACCTGGAGTGCGAAGCGGGATGCTTGCCGATTTCATAATCGGCGCGCACGCTGCCGTCGCCGGTTGACCGCTGCTCGCGCACGAACGGCGGCGCTATGCGCCAAATCTTCCGTCTCTGGCTCTGCTAACTCCGGAGGAACGTCCGGTATGACGAACGACCCGGTCGCGCGGGTGGCGTCGCGCAAAGAGCGCATGGCGCGCTGACATCTGTAAGCCTACTTCACGCCCCGCTGCTGCCAAGGCTTGCGCGGGAGGAATCGTCAGCGCGTCCAGAACGCGGGCGTGAACACGATCAGCAGAGTGAAGAGCTCGAGGCGGCCGAGGAGCATCGCCGCGGTGCAGACCCACTTCTGCAGGTCGGTCAGGGTCGCGTAGTTTCCCGCCGGCCCTACCACCCCGAGGCCGGGTCCGGTGTTGGTGATGCACGCGATGGCTCCCGTCACGGCACTGATGAAATCCAGGCCGGTCGCCGCCAGCAGCATGACCGTGACGAGGGTCGTGATGCCGAAGATCAGGGCAAATGCGAGCGTCCCGAAGACGATGTGGTTGGAGACCGGAACATTGCGCACTTTCACCACCAGGTAGGCCCGGGGATGGATCAGCGCCGTGAGAACGCGCAGCGCATTGCTCCAAAGCAGCTGCGCGCGAATCATCTTGATTCCCCCACCGGTGGAGCCCGAGGAACTGGCGAAGATGCACAACGCGAGCATCCACAGCGGCGCGAACACCGGCCATTGGTTGTAGTCCGTGCTGGCGTAGCCGGTGGTGGTCGCAATCGAGACCACGTTGAACGTTGCGTAACGCGCCGCGGCGGAGAGCTCGGCGTAAGTTCCCATGTACCAGAGATACGCTGCCACGCCCCAGCAACTGGCGAGCAGCACCAGAAGGAAGGCGAGCACCTCGGGGTCGCGTCGGTACGGGGCAAGGCTGCGGCCGTGGAAGGCGAGAAAGTGAGTGCTGAAATTGACCCCGGCGATCAGCATGAAGACGACGGCAACGAACTCGATCGCCGGTGAATCGAAGAATGCGAAGCTCGCGTCGTGATTCGAGTAACCACCGAGCGGCATGGTCGTGAACGCGTGGACCAGGGCGTCAAGCCACGGCATGCCCGCGGCGGCATAGGCGAGGACGCAGAGGACGGTCAGCAGGATGTACACCGTCCACAGACCCTTCGCCGTCTGGGCCATGCGCGGCGTGAGCTTCTCGTCCTTCATCGGGCCCGGGGTCTCGGCCTTGAAGACCTGACGCCCGCCCACGCCGAGGAGCGGCAGGATCGCCACCGCCAGCACCACGACGCCCATCCCGCCAAGCCACTGCAGCATTGCGCGCCACACGTTGATGGAGGCGGGCAACGAATCCAGGCCCGCGAGCACCGTGGCGCCGGTGGTCGTCATCGCGGATGCGGTCTCGAAGTAGGCGTCGGTGAAGGAGAGCCCAGGCAGTCCGATCATCAGCGGCATCGCCGCAAAGGCGGGGAGGACCGTCCAGGTCAACGCGACCAGCAGGAATCCGTGGTGGGTCTGCAGTTCGGTGCGATGACCGCGCGTCGCCGCCCAGAGGGCGATGCCGGCGGCGATGGTAATGGGTACCGAGAGCTGGTAGGCGATCCGACCGGCATCCGCAAACACACTCGCGACCGCAAGCGGAAGCATCATCGCGGCCCCGAACATCAGGATGACGGGGCCGAGGACGTGGAAAACCGGAAGCGGGCGGACCATCGGCGGCGCGGGTTGGACGGGGCGCAATTCTAGACCCTTTGCCGCTGTGCTTGCGTGCCACTGTTCGAAGTAATACCATTCTATGAAGGTATTACCTTGGGAGCCAGGCGATGGCGAGCAGCACGCTGACGATCAAGGGACAGGTGACGATTCCCAAGCGCCTGCGCGACTACCTGCAGCTTTCGCCAGGGGACAAGGTTAGCTTCGAATACACCGAAGACGGCGCGGTGCGCATCGTCGGGCCGCGCAGGCCCGGTCCCGGCAAGGGCAGGAAGGCGGGCCGGTTCGCTGCGTTGCGCGGGACGCGCAAGACGGGCTTGAGCACGGACGAGATCATGAACCTGCTGCGCGGCTACGGCGACGACGCCCGCGACCCGGGGTTCCAGGCCGGAAAGAAATGATCCTGGTCGACTCGTGCGTCGTCATCGACGTACTGGAGAACGACCGCATCTGGGCAGACTGGTCGCAGACGCAGCTCGAGACCTGGAGCGTGCGCGGGCCGCTCCTCATCAACCCGGTGATCTACGCGGAACTGGCGGCGTACGCTAAGAGCAAGGAGTCGCTGGAAGCGGAAATCGCCGCGGCGGAGTTGCTGATGCGCGAGATGCCGCGCGACGCGCTGTTCCTTGCGGGGCGGGCGCAAGCCGCGTATCGCAGCCGCGGCGGAGTGCGAAGCGGGGTGCTTGCCGATTTCATGATCGGCGCGCACGCTGCCGTCGCCGGTTGCCCGCTGCTGACGCGCGATCGGCGGCGCTGTGCGGCGTATTTTCCGTCGTTGACACTGGTCACGCCCTAATGCTGTGCTGGATGACGATCTATCCGATCCCTTGCGTAAGAATAGGTTCTGAGCACCGGCGCACCTATAGCTATTGAATCGGCCAACAGGTTGCGTGAGTCCTCAACGAGTATCCACATCATCTGCCACTCCCGGAAAGTATTCTCGGGACAGTCTTGAACGAATTGCGTGCCTGGATGCAACAGTTCGCACAATGCGTTCCCGCGGTACGTCGAGCAGGCGTAGCAATTCGAGGGAGTAGAGCGCGCGAAGAAAATGCGTATATCGAAGAAGTAGAAAATCGCGAGCTGCTTCCTTGGATCGTCTCGCCGTTCGATGGGCGAAGTAATGCCGGGTTCCAATGATTTTGTTTATCAGTACGTCAGAAACCGGTTTTGTGATCACGTCATCCCACGATTCGCACAGAGCACCAAGAATGTTAGCCAAACTCTGTTTTGTTCCTTTGCGACCAGCGTGAAGTTCTTCACACGCCGCAACGACGGCAAGAAACTCGTTTTCCGGCGCTATCGCCTCATCCATGAATGAAGAGAAATAGCTTTCGAGGGAGTCTAGGCGTTCTAAACATAGCTTGTTCCATCCGGCGACAAGCTGTGGGAATAGGTCGGAATTGTCTGGAAACCGGAGCAAGCAATCGTCCCAATCGAACTCGCTTTGATGTCCTCTATTCTTGGATCGCCCTTCGATTACAGTAATTCTTTGCGACCAACCCTGCTTTTCTGGCTCGGAGCGCAGCAAGTGGATATCGCTCATGCGTAACGGGCAGTTCATGAGCCACGAAAAGAGCCACGAGAAGCGCCATGCGATCATGCGCAACTGCTCGAATGGACGTTCTTGCTGTGAAACCAGTTGAATGCGAAGAGGTCTGCTGATTTCGAGCTGCTCGCTACCCCATCCTCCAACGAGCATTGATCCCGTGTAGGCAAGTACAAGCCGAAATTCTGACGATATCGGATACTCAGTTTCCGCGTAGGCTCGATACTTGATCGTGGCAACGTGCGTTTCGCGGTCGAAGTCGTGTTCGAAGCATGTTTCGTGCAACCACTTCGCGACAGGAGGGAGGCGAAACTCGATTCCTAAACCGGTGAGATCATCCAGACTTTGGAAATGTCCACCGAAGACGGCCAACGTCGCTGTTGCCTTCGTCTCGACAGGAACTCCGTTTTGCTGGGTGACTCCGCCATACACGTTCAAGAGGGTGACTACCTCCGGACGATGACTTGCAAGCCGACCAAAGAACACCTCGTCGCACAAAAAGTAGGTCCATTCGTGGTGGCCACCGACCAAAGAGAGGGTAGGGTAGTCCGTCGCAAGGTCCAGGACTCCGTCGCAGAAACGAGACGGATCTCGACCTAGCCAAAATCGCCCGATCAACTGCTGTCGCTGTGACTCCATCGTGTGTTCGACGCTCACAACGTGGGACAACCTATTTGGAGAGGTCGCGATGTGGCAATCGCATCTCTGCAATAGTGTTCATTGTCTTGACGCTTACAGTGGTTACCCGTGCAAGTAGGTCGATCACTTTTTCTTTGTGGTCGGCAAAGCGATATGTGTTGAACTTCTCACGGATGGTCGGATCCTTCGGCGTCTTTTCCTTGTACTGGTCGAGGATCCATTCCAGCGCGCTGCGGTTGCCGAGCTTGTATTCCCAGGCTTCGGACGGGATGCCGGACAGCGTGGTTTCGCTGTCGAGCCGGATCCGACCGGTTTCCTTGTCAGCTTTCAGCATGGCCTTCGGCGCCAGGCCGGCCTTGCGCGCTTTCTCGTCGGGCGCGTTCGTGCGCTGGAGGGAGTAGGGCGTTACGGATTCGTAGCCGATGTGCAGGTCCATTAGCTGTTTGCCCCAGTCGGACCACTGCCAGAAGTCGGGGTGGAAGGGGATACGAGGGAATTCGCGCTTCAGATTGAGCGCGTATTTTTCGCGGTAGACGGGGTCGTGGAGGACCCCGTAGACGTAATGGAAGATGGCTTCCTTGGTGATCGGGCGGTCTTTCTTGCCGCGGCCGAGTTGGTAGTGCTTTCTAAATTGATCAAGCGACCAGTCGGTGATGTTGTCTGACACTTGACCATGAGCGACGCGGCCGAAAGGCATGCACACTCCGCCGGCCGCCGCGCCAACAAAATGCAAATCTGGCACCCGCGAAACCGCGCACGCAAGCCAAGGTTTTTGTCCGGTTGGGTCGGTTACGATGATGTACCGTCCCAGCGTTCCCTCTTGCGACGGTAGTTCGTTGCGAATTCCCATTTCATCAATGAGAAGAGGCGAGTCATAAAGCCAGCTCTGGCAAAACGGCCGGTACTCTGCTTTGATGATTCGGTGTTCATCAAAGTTCTCACGTCGTCCTTGATTATGACGGCGTTTTAGATTCCGTGACCACTTGATCGACGGATCGAGTTCGCCGGTCTTCTGTATCGAGAGTCGGGAAACCAAAAACTGAATCTTCCGTGCCAGAGTCTCCTTCAAGTCGTCATACACCCACTCATCACGGTTGGTAGAGACGCCGAATCCAAAGCGTTTAAAGATGGCGCGATCTGCAACCTGCTTGGTGGAGATCTTTGTCTTCTTGCTCGCAATGGGAATTAACGTCTCGAAATCGTTGCTTGTAAGGCTTAGCCAGTTCTGCCTCGCGTCCGGTCGAATTTCATCAAATGCCAGTGAGGACGCGCGTGTGCTGCCGAGGAATGCCAATTTCTCCTCAGCCGTCTCCATCTCCGGCCGCCGCGCATAGAAGATCCTGCAGCCCTTCTGCTTCGCCTTTCGCACCATGAAGCTGATCGCGACGCCGGTCTGGATGCCGAAGACGTTGTGTGTCGTGCCTGATAGCTTGGGGTTCGCGCGCACGTCCCCGCCGAGGTCGACAATGCGAATCTCATTGAACTCCTTCGCCGCCACCGCCCGGAAGCCGTCGAACGTCCGGCTCTCGATGAAGCTGCGATTGGTGATGAAAGCAAGAATCCCGTTCTCGTCCAGTCGGTCCGCCGCCCAGCGGAAAAACCGCGCATACATGTCGTAGAGCTTCGTCTTCTGCGCCGTGCTCGCGGCGATGTACGTCTCCTTGATACGCTTGTCGATCTCCGGGTACTCCCGGTTCTTGTTGTTTTCGTTCTCGTTGAGCTGATTCGCGTTGTACGGCGGGTTGCCGATGATGACGCTGATCCGCCGGCTGTTCTGCTGCCGGATGCGCCGCACGTTGTCGTCCGACACCGACCCGAACAGATCGTCGATGTGCCCCTTGTGCTTCCGGAGCGCGTAGGTGTTGTCGAGCGTATCGACGAAGCACAAGCCAGGAAACTCCTCGTAGCGGCCACTGGCCGCCGCGTACGTGGCCTCGATGTTCAGGTTGGCGACGTAGTACGGCAGGATCGCCACCTCGTTGGCATGCAGCTCCCGCAGGTACTTGTGCTTCAGCTTTTCCGGCTGCCCGCCGAAATGTTCGATCAGCTCGCAGATGAACGTCCCGGTGCCGGTGGCCGGGTCGAGGATGTCCACGTCCTTGTCGATCAGGCTGCGGCCGAAATGCTCCTCGCACAGCCAGTCCGCCGATTCGATCATGAACCGGACGATCTCGTTCGGCGTGTACACCACCCCCAGCCGGTCGGCGGCCTTCGGGTTGTAGACCTTGTAGAAATTCTCGTAGATCGACTTCAGAAAAGTCTGTTTCTGGTGGTGCGTGGAGATCTCGGTCGCGGCCTTGCGGATCGCGGTGTAGTAGGGCGCCAAGCCCTGCAACGTTTGGTGCCTGGCGTTGCCGGTGAAAAACGTAGCTTCCAGCTTGTGCAACTCGCGCGCGACCGAGTTGTCCTCGTGGTACGTGGTGCCGGGAAACACCGCGGCGAACACCTCGCCCGTGAGAATGTGCTGGATCAGCATCTCGCGCACGTCGGCCGCGGTGAGGTTCGGATTGATCGCCTCCTGCGCGTGCTTGAGGAACTCGCCGGCTGCCTTGCGGAAGCTCGCCTCGCCCGCGAACGACCGGTCGATGATCGAGCGCAGGGCCTCGACCACCGCGGGCAGGTCGGTCTTGAACTGCTCGACCGCCTTGCGGAAGGCCTCGATCTCCGGCCGCTCGTAGCCGAAAAAGAGCTTGAGCAGCTTCTCCAGCTGCGCCACATCCTCGACGCCGCAGCGCATCACTTCCTCGCCGTGCTGGATCAGCACCGCCTCGGTCGAGTCCTCGAAAATGATGTTGGTCTTGGGATAGCCGCGCCGGAACTTGGTCTCGATCTCGGCGTCGAGGTCGTCCTTCTCGTCCTTCGCTTCCCAGTAGCCGAACGGCACGCGCAGCGTATGCAGGAGCGCGCCGTCCACGTAGCGCCGCTCCTTGGTCTTCGTTTCCAGCTCGTACTCCGGAATGAAGGTCAGATCGACCGAGCGGCCCCAGGCCTTGAGCAGATCCTTGAACGCCTCGCGCACCACGCTCTCCCGCGAGGTGCCTCCGACCTTTTTCAGTGTCGCAAGCTGCCTGAGGTACTGCTGGATGAGAACCTGGCTCATCGCGGCCTATTTATCACGGAAACGCGCGGCGGACCAATGCGCCACAAGTCGCGCGAACCGCCCGAGCCTGCGGGTGCAATTCGTCTTGCGGTCGACCGCACCCATCTCCGCGGCCGGTCGTCAACGCCGCATGCAGTTCAGGCGTTCACCCGAGACGGTGGAGGTTGTCGCATTGCACCTGATGTACGTCGACGAGAGCGGTGACCCAGGTCTGGTGGGCAGTCCGACCCGTTACTACGCGCTTTCCGGTGTCGTACTGCACGAGCTGGCGTGGCGCCCGATTCTCGACCGGGTCATCAGTTTTCGTGGGCGGATGAAAGCGCGTTTCGGGCTGCGGCTGGTCGATGAGATTCACGCCGCACATTTCATCAATTCGCCAGGCAGGTTGGTGCGAATCAGGCGAAACGACCGCCTCGCGATCGTGAGGCTATGACCGTGAAGCACGAACTTGGATAAGAAAGGGGGCGCTTGCGCGCCCCCGGAGGGATCCTACGCCCGGGAATGCACCCCCCGAAGGAGGGCCGGAATTGAGATCCTGAATGGCAAGGTAGCGCGAACTGACGCCAGTTTCAATCAAATCCTTGGTCGGGCAGCTTCAGTCCTTCGCCAGCAGCGAGATCAAGGCGGTGTTGTCCCAGCGCCCTGAGCCTCGTTCGTGGAGCTGGCCGTAGAACTGCTCGATCACCGCGGTGAGCGGCAGCGCGGCGCCGTTGGATTTTGCCTCCGCCAGCGCGATGTTCAGGTCCTTGCGCATCCAGTCCGCTGCGAATCCGAAGCCCTCGAACTTGCCCTCGACCATCGTCTTCCAGCGGTTCTCGAGCTGCCAGGACTGCGCCGCGCCCTTGGAGATCACCGAGATGACCTTCTCCATGTCGAGGCCCGCCCGCCGGCCGAAATTGAGGCCTTCCGACAACCCCTGGAGCATGCCTACGATCACGACCTGGTTCACCATCTTGGTGAGTTGCCCTGCGCCGGGGCCGCCGATCAGCACGCAACTCCTGGCGTAGGTATCGAGCACCGGTTTGGCGCGCTCGAAATCCGGGGCATCGCCGCCGCACATGATCCCGAGCTGGCCGTTGACCGCCCCGGCCTGGCCCCCGGACACGGGCGCATCGACGAAGCCGATCCCCATCCCCTTCGCCTTGGCGTGGATCTCGCGCGCGATGATCGCCGAGGCCGTGGTGTGATCGACCAGGAGCGCGCCCTTCCTCATTCCGGCAAGCGCCCCCTGCTCGCCGAACACGACCGAACGCACGTCGTCGTCGTTGCCCACGCACACCATGACGAAGTCGCAGCCGCTCGCCGCCTCGCGCGGGCTCGGGGCGCTGCGGCCGCCGTACTCCTTGACCCACTGGGAGGCTCTTGCCGCAGTGCGGTTGTAGACCGTGACCTCGTGGCCGCCCTTTTTCAGCAGGTGGCCCGCCATCGGATAACCCATCACCCCCAGACCCAGAAACGCGAGCTTCGCCATCGTTCAACTCCAAACTGTTGTGGGAAAAAAGGAAATTCCGCAGACCCTGCCGATGGTACACCGGCGCCGTTGACAGGCAAGCGTCAACCGCTACAATGCATGGACGTTTATACAGTATCCGGTGTCGGCCCAGGCCCGGCCTGCCGTAGATGCCGACAGCCACCACAAGAGGTACGGGACGATGGAAGAAAACCGCTCCAAGGCGCTCGCCGCGGCGCTCTCGCAGATCGAAAAGCAGTTCGGCAAGGGGTCCATCATGCGCATGGACGCCGAGGCCGTGAAGGACATTCAGGTGGTCTCCACGGGATCGCTGGGCCTCGATCTCGCGCTCGGCGTCGGCGGCCTGCCGCGCGGCCGGGTGGTCGAGATTTACGGCCCCGAGTCTTCCGGCAAGACCACGCTCACGCTTCAGGTGATCGCCGAGGTGCAGAAGCTCGGCGGCACGGCCGCCTTCATCGACGCCGAGAACGCGCTCGACGTGAGCTACGCCGGCAAGCTCGGCGTCAAGACCGAGGATCTGCTGATCTCGCAGCCCGACACCGGAGAACAGGCGCTCGAGATCGCCGACATGCTGGTGCGCTCGGGGGCGGTGGACGTGATCGTCATCGATTCGGTCGCGGCGCTCACCCCCAAGGCGGAGATCGAGGGCGAGATGGGCGAGCCGCAAATGGGCCTGCAGGCGCGCCTCATGAGCCAGGCGCTCAGGAAACTCACCTCCAACATCAAGCGCACCAACACGCTGGTCATTTTCATCAACCAGATCCGCATGAAGATCGGCGTCATGTTCGGCAACCCGGAAACCACCACCGGCGGCAACGCGCTCAAGTTCTACGCCTCGGTGCGCATGGACATCCGGCGCATCGGCTCGATCAAGAAGGGCGACGAAGTGACCGGCTCGGAGACGCGCGTCAAGGTGGTGAAGAACAAGGTCGCGCCGCCGTTCCGCCAGGCCGAATTCGACATCCTGTACGGCGACGGGATCTCGCGCGAAGGCGAAATCCTGGAGCTTGGCGTGCGCTTCGAGGTGCTCGAGAAATCCGGCGCCTGGTACATCTACGGCGACGACCGCCTCGGCCAGGGCAAGGACAACGCCCGCGAGTTTCTCCGCGAGAACGCGGCCCTCTCGCGCGAGATCGAGCTCAAGATCCGCGAAAAGGCCGGAATCGCCGCCGCAGTGCCGGCGGCCGTCGTGCACGACGCGGAAGACAACAAGGTCGAGAAGCTTCCCACGCGCAAGCGCGGCTGATTGAAGGACTCACCCGACTCCGCGGCAGAGCTTCGCGCGCGCGCGCTGCGGCTGCTCGCGCGACGCGAACACTCGCGGAGCGAGCTGGCGCGCAAGCTGCGGGCGCATGCCGAGAGCGGCGAGGCACTCGAGCAGCTGCTCGATGCGCTCGCGGCGCGCAACCAGCTCTCGGACACACGCTACGCCGAGGAGCGCACGCGCCAGCTCGCGCGCCGGTTCGGCGCCGGGCGCATTCGCCACGACCTGATTGCGAAGGGCGTCGATGCCGCTACTGCGGCGCGATTCTCTGCTGCATCCGGCGCCGACGACCTGGCGCGCGCGAGAGAGATCCTCGCACGCAAGTACCGCGGCACGGCTGCCACGCCTCAGGAGCGTGCGCGGCGCGTGCGCTTCCTGCAGGGTCGCGGATTCGGCTACGAAATCATCCGCCGCGCGCTGTCATCCTCCGAACCGGATTGAACGTTCACCGATTGGCGACTGCCAGGGGAGGAGGTGATCTGGATGGAACATTCAGAAGCTTTGTCGATCGTGCGTTCGCTCGCCAACGGCGTCGATCCCGGAAACGGCGAGGCGTTCGCGCCGGAGAGCCCGTATCAACGGGTCGAGACGGTACGCGCGCTGTTCGTCGCGGCGGAAGCGCTCGAGCAGGCCGGTCGCGCCGAGCGCCGGCGCTCCGAGCTGCCCGCCAAGACCGGGCAACCGTGGTCGGAGAACGAGGACCGCAATCTGCTCGCGTCCTTCGACGCCGGCCGCGGGCTCGCCGATCTGGCTGCGGAGCACCAGCGCACGCAGACCGGAATCCGCGCGCGGCTCGTCAAGTACGGCCGTCTCGCGGGTTGAAGTCGCCGCTGCCGCGGCGGCGGGCTAGGATTTTCGCGCGCCGGGCTTGAAGTCCGCCGCGGTGGCGGCAGCGCCGGCGACGAAATCGAGGTCGTGAATGCCTTCGAGTTCGTCGTCGTAAGTGGTGATGATCTTTTCGAACTGCGGCAGCATGGCGCGGAACGCGGCGACCACGCGCGGGTCGAACTGCTTGCCGGAATCCTGGATCAGTTGCGCCGCGGCTTCGCGCGGTGCGATCGGACGCCGGTGCCGCTGGGTCGCGGTCATGGCCTCGAAGGCATCGGCAAGCGCAAGGATGCGCGCCGAGAGCGGAATCCGCTCTCCCGCCAGGCGGCCCGGATAGCCGGTCCCGTCCCAGCGTTCGTGGTGATGCAGCGCCATGAGGCGTGCCAAAGACAGCAGCGGGTCCCGCTGCTCGCCGATGATTTCCGCGCCGATTTCCGGGTGGCGGCGCATCTCCTGCCACTCGATCTTGTTGAGGCGGTCCGCGCTGCGCAGGATGTAATCGGGCACGCCGATCTTGCCGATGTCGTAGAGCGGAACGGCCTCGAACATCAGCCGCGCGGTGTCGTCGTCAACGCCCATTTCCTTCGCCAACATCCGGACGTAATGGCTCACCCGCATCACGCGATGGCTGAGCCCGCCTTCGCGGTATTCCATGGCGCGGGCGAGGCGCCGGATGATCTGCAGCCGCGTTGCATAGAGTTCCTGCGTGCGCTGCCGGATTTCCTCCTCGAGCGCCCGGCGCTGGTCGTAGAGCGAAAGGTGCGTTCGCACGCGCGCGGTGACCAGCGCGCCGCTCGCCGGTTTGGTGATGTAGTCCACCGCGCCCAGCTCGAACCCCTTCAGTTCGTCGCGCGTGTCGGTGAGCGCCGTGAGGAAGATGACCGGAATCGGCGCCAGCACCGGGTTCGACTTGAGCCGTGCGCAGACGTCGTGGCCGCTCATCGCGGGCATGTGGATGTCGAGCAGGATCAGGTCCGGCCTGGGATCGGTTTCCGCCAGGTTCAGCGCTTCGCGCCCGCTGGCCGCAAGCTTCACCTCGTAGCGGTTCTTGAGCGTCGTCTCGAGCAGGTTTCGAATGTCCTCGTCGTCGTCGACGACGAGGATGACTGCGCGCCCTTGCTGAGACATCGGAGTGACTGCGATCCTGGACAGTTGCGGATGGAACTTCGCGGCAAATGGATTATACAGGGCCCGGTGCGACGTCCAGGCGCCGCCGCGAGAGCCGGCAACCGAGCGGCCTCCATTAGAATGGCGCCCTGATGAACTCCAACGACATCCGCGCGCGCTTCCTCGAGTACTTTCGCTCCAAGGGCCACACTGCCGTCGCTTCCAGCTCGCTGGTTCCGGCAAGCGACCCGACGCTGCTGTTCACCAACTCGGGCATGGTTCAGTTCAAGGACGTGTTTCTCGGCAAGGAGCGCCGGCCGTACCTGCGCGCCGCCACCTCGCAGCGCTGCGTGCGCGCCGGCGGCAAGCACAACGACCTGGAGAACGTCGGTTACACCGCGCGGCACCACACGTTCTTCGAGATGCTCGGCAATTTCTCCTTCGGCGACTATTTCAAGCGCGAGGCGGTCCAGTTCGCCTGGGAACTGCTGACCAAGGTCTACGGACTGCCGGCCGATCGCCTCTGGACCACGGTCTACGAGACCGACGACGAGGCCTTCGACCTCTGGACGCGGATGATCGGCGTGCCGCCCGAGCGCTGCGTGCGGATCGGCGACAAGCCCGGCGGGCAGAAATACCAGTCCGACAATTTCTGGCAGATGGCCGACACCGGGCCCTGCGGCCCGTGCAGCGAAATCTTCTACGATCACGGGCCCGGCATCGCGGGCGGACCGCCCGGGGCCCCGGACGCCGACGGCGACCGCTACATCGAGATCTGGAACCTGGTGTTCATGCAGTTCAACCGCGACGAGACCGGCACGCTGCATCCGCTGCCCAGGCCCTCGGTCGATACCGGGATGGGCCTCGAGCGCCTCGCGGCGGTGCTGCAGGGCGTGCATTCGAATTACCGGATCGACTTGTTCCAGGACCTGATTGCTGCGGCGGCACGCGAGACCGGCTGCCGCGACCGCAACGATCCCTCGCTCAACGTGATCGCGGACCACATCCGCGCCTGCGCCTTTCTCATCGTCGACGGCGTGATCCCGGGCAACGAAGGGCGCGGCTACGTGCTTCGCCGGATCGTCCGGCGCGCGATCCGCCACGGCTACAAGCTGGGCCAGAAGCGCCCCTTCTTTCACCGCGTGGTCGAAGCCCTGGACCGCGCCATGGGCGCGGCGTATCCGGAACTCACCGCGGCCAAGGATCGCGCCGCGCAGATCCTGAAGCTCGAGGAAGAGCGTTTCGCCGAGACGCTCGAGAACGGCATGACGCTGCTCGAGTCGACGCTCGCCTCCGGCGAGAAGCTCATCGACGGCGACACGGTATTCCGGCTCTACGACACGTTCGGTTTTCCGGTCGACCTCACCGCCGACATCTGCCGCGAACGCGGCGTGCTCATCGACATGGCCGGGTTCGAGGCGTCGATGCAGGCGCAGCGCGAGCGCGCGCGCCAGGCGCACCGGTTCACCACCGCCGTCGATCTCGACTATGACGGGAAGAAGACGGATTTTCGCGGCTACGACACGTTCGGGCTCGGCGCTACCGTCGTCGCGCTGTACCGCGAAGGCTCGCCGGTCGAGTCCCTGAAGAGCGGCGATGCGGGCACCGTGGTGCTCGATCGGACCCCGTTCTACGCGGAGTCGGGCGGCCAGGTCGGCGATCGCGGCGAGATCGCCGGCACGGCCGGAACCTTCGCGGTCGAGGACACGCAGAAGATCCAGGCGGAGGTCTTCGGTCATCACGGGATGCTCAGGACCGGCGCGCTCAAGGTGGGCGACACGGTCGAGGCGCGGGTCGAGGCGGCGCGGCGCGAGCGGACCATGCGCAATCACTCGGTGACGCACCTCATGCACAAGGCGCTGCGCGACGTGCTCGGCGCGCATGTGCAGCAGAAGGGCTCCCTGGTCGATGCGGACAAGACGCGCTTCGATTTTTCCCACGACCGGCCCTTGAGCGACGAGGAAATCCTCCGCGTCGAGCAACTGGTCAACGGCGAAATCCTGCAAAACGTCGCGACGCGGGCGCAGATTCTTCCGTTCGAGGACGCGAGGAAATCCGGCGCCATGATGCTGTTCGGCGAGAAGTACGGCGACGAGGTCCGGGTCCTCGACATCGGCAGCTCGCGCGAGTTCTGCGGCGGCACCCACGTCGCGCGGACCGGCGACATCGGCGTATTCAAGATCTATTCCGAGGGCGGCGTCGCCGCGGGCGTGCGCCGCGTCGAGGCCACCACCGGCGGCCAGGCGCTCGCGATGATGAATTCCCAGCTGCAGGAGTTCCAGGAAATCGCGAAACACCTGCGGGCGCAGCCGGGCGCGGGAATGGTGGAGAAAGCGGTCTGCGGCCTGCTTGAGGATAAGCGGGCGCTCGAGAAGGAACTCGCGCGCCTGAAATCGAAGGTCGCCGCCTCGCAGGGCGAGGACCTCGCAGGGCAGGCGGTGGAGGTGAAGGGCGCGCGCGTGCTCGCCGCCGCCCTCGTGGGCGCGGACGCCAGGGCGCTGCGCGACACGATGGACCAGTTGAAGCAGCGGCTTAGGTCCGCGGCGATCGTTTTAGGTACGGCAGACGGCGGCAAGGTCTCGCTGATTGCCGGAGTCACTTCCGACCTCACGGCCCGCGTCAAGGCCGGTGATCTCGTCAATTTCGTCGCGCAGCAGGTCGGCGGCAGGGGCGGCGGCCGGCCCGACATGGCGCAGGCCGGCGGCAACGACCCCGCCCGGCTCGCCGCGGCGCTCGCCTCGGTCAGGGCCTGGGTTGAGCAGCGCCTTTAAGTTCTGCCCGCGCTGTGCGCAACCGCTCGCCGCAGGCGAGTATGGCGGCGCCGCCCGTCTTGGCTGCGCCTGTGGCTTCGTTCACTGGGACAATCCGGTGCCGGTGGTCGCGGCGATCGTCGAGCATGAGGGTGGAGTGATCCTGGCGCGCAATCGCGACTGGCCCGAGAAGATGTTCGGGCTGATCACGGGTTTCCTGGAGAAGGGCGAGACGCCGGAGGCCGCGGTGGTGCGCGAAGTGAAAGAGGAACTCTCGCTCGAAGCGCTGTCGAGCGAACTCGTCGGACTGTATCCCTTCGAGCGGCGCAACGAACTCATCATCGCCTACCACGTGCCGGCGGCCGGCGAACTCCGGTTGAACGAGGAACTGCTCGACTACCGGCGCATCGCACCCGGAAAACTGCGGCCCTGGGAGTTCGGCACCGGGCTTGCGTTGCGCGACTGGCTCAGGAGGAGGAGCGCACCATGAAACGCCGTTTGCTGCTGGCCGCGATCGGCCTCGCCCCGCTGCTGGCGACCGCGCACCATGGCTGGAGCGAATACGATTCGACCCGGCTGTTGAAACTCAGCGGCCGGATCCTCGAATCGGGTTACGAGCACCCGCACGGTTTCATCCGCCTGGAGGCGGCCGGCGAGCGCTGGCTGTGCGTGCTCGCACCGCCCTCGCGCATGGAAAACCGCGGCCTGCCGCGCGAGGCGCTCGCTCCAGGGGCGAACGTCGCGGTGGAGGGCTATGCGAACCGCGAAAAACGCGGCGAGATGCGCGCCGAGCGCATCACCGCGGGCGGTCGCACGGTCGAGTTGAGGTAGCGCGTGGCGCCGATGGGCGCGATCGAGATGAGCGCGCTCGGCCAGGCCATGCGGCAGTGGCTGTGGCTGTACCCGGCCGTGGAAACCGTGCACCTCGTCGGCGTCGCGCTGCTGTTCGGTTCGATCGCGGTGTTCGACCTGCGCCTGCTCGGGCTGTCGCGTTCGATTCCGCTGCGCCGGCTCGCCGCGCACGTGCTGCCCTGGACCGCCGCCAGTTTCGCGCTCATCGTGCCGAGCGGGCTTGCCATGTTCGTCGCGCACGCGAGCGAACTCATCCAGAGCCCCGTCTTCGCGCTCAAAATCTCCCTGATTTTCGTCGCCGGGACCAATGCCGCGGCCTACCACCTGGCCACCGGGCGCGGCGCAGCGCAATGGGACCTCGACGCCATGCCGCCACCTCTGGTGCGCGCGTCGGCCGCCGCCTCGCTGGTGCTGTGGATCTCCGTGATCGCCTGCGGCCGCCTGCTCGCCTATGTCTAGCCGCCGGGTGCTCGCCACCGCCGCATGCCGGTGCTAATATCGCCTCCGCATGGCGACCCGGTTCGCGTTTTTCTTCTTTCACTTCCCCTGCCAGCTGGCGGAAGGGACCGGTTAGCCGCACGCCGACGCATCCCGCAAAGCCGCCAGCGCAGCAATGCCTGGCGGTTTTTTTTTGGACCGACCCGAGACCGCAGATGACGACACCGACCGACAACTACCTTTCCCCGGTTCCCGCGGACAAGACCTCGCTCGCCGACGACGAGCGCATCGAGAACATCGTTCCGCTGCCGCCCCCGGAACACCTGATCCGGTTTTTTCCGATTCAGGGCACGCCCGCCGAGAAGCTGGTCGTCGACACGCGCCGGAGGGTGCGCGAAATCCTTCACGGCCGTTCCGACCGGCTGCTGGTGGTGATGGGACCGTGTTCGATCCACGATTCCGCGGCCGCGATCGAGTACGCGGAAAAGTTGCGCGACGTGCGCGAACGCTTCGACGCCGAGATCGAACTCCTGATGCGCGTGTACTTCGAAAAGCCGCGCACCACGGTCGGTTGGAAGGGCCTGATCAACGACCCGTACCTGAATGGCAGTTTCAGGATCAACGAGGGACTGCGCATCGCCCGCGACCTGCTGGTCAACATCAACCGGCTCGGAGTGCCGGCCGGCTGCGAATTCCTCGACGTGATTTCGCCGCAATACATCGGCGATCTCGTGTCCTGGGGCGCGATCGGCGCGCGCACCACTGAATCCCAGGTGCACAGGGAACTCGCCTCCGGGCTGTCGGCGCCGGTGGGGTTCAAGAACGGCACCGATGGCAACGTGAGAATCGCCGTCGACGCGATCCTCGCGGCGCGCCAGCGGCATCATTTCCTCTCGGTGCACAAGAGCGGACAGGTCGCGATCGTGGAAACGCGCGGCAACGAGGATTGCCACATCATCCTGCGCGGAGGCAGGCAGCCGAATTACGATGCGGCGAGCGTGAAGTCCGCGTGCACCGAACTCGGCCGCGCAAAACTCCCGCAGCGCCTGATGATCGACCTCTCGCATGCCAACGCCACGAAGGATTACCGGCGCCAGGTCGACGTTGCGCGCAAGGTCGCGGCACAGCTCGGCGCGGGTGCCGCGAGCATCGTCGGCGCGATGGTGGAGTCGAACCTGGTCGAAGGCCGCCAGGAGTTGAAAGCCGGCCGTCCGCCGCGCTACGGACAGAGCATCACCGACGGCTGCCTCGGATGGGACGACTCGACCGGCGTGCTCGAGACGCTCGCCGAGGCGGTTCGGACCCGGCGCCGCAAGGCCAGGGGCCGCCGCGCGTGATCCGCCTGACGCCGCGGGGTTGGTTTTTCGTCGGCCTCGCAGCGACGCTCGCATTCCGCCTCTGGCTCTCGGCCTCGCTGCCGATGACCGCAGACGAAGCCTACTTCGTGCTGTGGGGCCGGAAACCCGACCTCGGTTTCTACGACCATCCGCCGATGATCGGCTGGTGGCTCGCGCCGCTCGTCGCGTTGTCGGACGCCGACTGGGTGGCGAGGCTTCCGGCGACGCTCGCGCCGGCGGTGCTTGCCTTCGCGGTGCGCGGCGCGCTGCGGCGCTGGCTCGGGACGGACGCGGACACCGCAGACCTCGCGGCGCTCGCGGTGTTGCTGCTGCCGATCAACCTCTGGAACGCCCTCGTCACGACCGATGCGCCGCTGCTGGTGTTCTCGGTCGCCTCGCTGCTTGTATTCCTGCGCGCGGTGCAGCGGGACTCGGCGCCGATGTTCCTCGCCTGTGGAGCGCTGCTCGGGCTTGCGTTCCTGTCGAAGTATTTCGCGGTGCTGCTCGGGCTGGCGTATCTCGCCTGGGCGGTGCAGGCCCGGCGCTGGTCCGCGGCGGGCCTCGTCATCGCAGGCGCGCTTCCGGCGGCGCTGGCCAATCTCTACTGGAACTACAACGCCTGCTGGAGCAACGTGATGTTCAACGCGATCAACCGGCACGACGACGCCGGCTGGTCGGTCACGACGCCTCTGCTGTACGCCGCGTCGCTCGCCTATCTGGCGGCGCCGATGCTCTGGATCCTCTGGCGCGAGCGGCGCGAGGTGCTTTCACCGCAGGCGGGAAGCCTGGGACGCGCGCTGCTGCTCGCCTGGCTGCTGCCGCTCGTCGTCTTTGCGCTGCTGTCGCCGGTGAAGCGGATCGGCCTGCACTGGCTGCAGTCGTTCCTTCCGGCGCTGGTCGTCACGCTCGCGCTGGTGACGACGCGAGCGCGTTTGGCCGCCGTCGTTCGCATCTACGCGGTCTTCGCCCTGGTCCACGTCGCGCTCGCCGCGGTTCTCGCCGCGGTGCCGCTCGCCGCGTGGAAGGATACTCGGCTGTACCCGGGTCTCGTGTTCTACGCCCGCGCACCCGCGCTGCTCGATGCGCTCGCACCGCAACTGGGCGGCTACGCGCTCGCCGCGGACAGCTATCCGTCTGCCGCGACGCTCGCCTACCACGGCAGGCGCGAGGTTCCGGTCTTCGGCGGCGGTTCGTCGCACGCGCGGCACGACGACATCCTCACCGACTGGCGCAGCTACGCCGGCCGGAACCTGCTCGTCCTGCGGCGCTCACCGCCCGACAGCGACGACTACCGGCGTTTTTTCCGCGAGGTCGAGGTCGTCCCGGTGGCACTCGCGGGCGTGACCTTCTATGCCGTGCGCGGCCGCGGGTTCGATTTCGACGCCTATCGCAGGCAGGTCCTCGAACCGGTGCGGGAGCGCTATTACCGGATCCCGCGCTATCTGCCGGTCGGTCGATGCTATTTCTTCGAACGCTATTTCCCCGGATGAGCCGCCTCGGCGCATTCCTGGAGCTGGCGCGGCCGCAGCAGTGGACCAAGAACGGCTTCGTGCTCACGGGACTGCTGTTCGCGCACGTCTGGGACGACGCCACGATGATCGCCGCGGCGCTGACGGCGACGGTCGCCTTCTGCCTCGCATCGAGCGCCGTGTATGCGTACAACGATGCGATCGATGCGCCGGAGGACCGCAATCATCCCCTCAAGCGCACTCGAGCGGTGGCGAGCGGGGCGCTCGGCGCTCGCGAGGCGGTCGGCGCGGCCATCCTGCTCGCGCTGGCTGCGCTTGGAGCGGCAGGTACGCTCGGTGCGATCTCCGCGGGAATCGTCGCCGCGTACCTCGCGATCAACGTCGCGTATACGCGCGGTCTCAAGCGCGTTCCGGTCATCGACGTGTTCATCATCGCCGCCGGGTTCATGCTTCGGCTGCTCGCGGGGACCGTGGGGATCGGAATCGAACCTTCGAACTGGCTGCTGCTGTGCGGCCTGCTCCTCACCCTGATGCTCGGATTCGGAAAACGCCGCGCGGAACTGGAAGCGCTGGAAGCGGAGGCCGGCCGCCACCGCGCGGTGCTCGACGAGTACAGTCGCGCGTTTCTCGACGGTGCGGTGATGCTGTGCGCAGGCGGCACCATCATCTGTTATGCGCTCTACACCGTCTCCTCGGACACCGCCACGCTGCACGGCACGACGCAGCTCGTGCTGACCGTGCCGTGGGTGTTGCTCGGCACCTTCCGTTACCTCTACCGGCTGCAGTATCGCGGCGGGGGCGGCGATCCGGCCGACGAGTTGCTGCGCGATCCGCTGCTCGCGGGTTCGGCGCTCGGCTGGGTCGCGACCGTTGTCTGGCTGCTTGGGGCATAATTGCTCGCGCATGGACGACGGCCCGAAGCCGCTGGCGCACCTCGAGCCCCTCGGGGACGCGACGCAGTTTTCGCCGCAGCTCCATGCGCTGATCCCGCGTTGTGCCCTGCTGGAACATCTTTCCCCGTCGGAAGTCCGCCTGCTTGCCCACTTCATGAAGGTCTACCGCGCCGATGCGGGCGTCGAACTGCTGCGCGAGGACGACGCGGGCGATTTCATGCTGATGCTGATCGAGGGCCAGGTCGAAGTCCGCAAGCGCGACCGCGCCGGCGAGCCGCGCGCGATCGCCTTGATCGAACCGGGACGCACGCTGGGCGAGATGTCGATGATCGACGGTGCGCCGCGCTTCGCCACCTGCGTCGCGGTCGCCCCGACGCTGGTCGCGGCGCTGGACCGCGAGAATCTGGCGCGCATCATCGTCGAGCAGCCGATGCTCGGGGCGAAAATACTGATGGAACTGGTCCTGATGCTGTCGCAGAGCCTGCGACGCACGAGCGAGCGCCTGCTCGGCGCCTACGAGGATTGGACCGCGGGCACGCCCGGCGCGCTGTGAATCCGGCGCCCGGAACGCTGTAAGGTACGGCCGTCGCCGCGCGACTGAGCATCCTCCGGCAGACGATCTCAAAGGACGCCATGCACGCCACGCTCCCGCTGATGCGCCGGTTCGGGTTCCCGCCGATCTCGCGGCGCGGCGTCGAAACGCTGCAGGTCAATCTCGGCTACCGCTGCAACCAGAGCTGCGTGCATTGTCACGTCAACGCGGGTCCCAACCGGACCGAATCGATGTCGCGCGAGACGATTGCCGACGTGCTCGCCTGCCTCGAAGTCTGCGGCGTGCGCCAGCTCGATCTCACCGGCGGCGCGCCCGAGTTGAACGCGAACTTCCGCGACCTGGTGCTGCGCGCGCGCGAACTCGGCGTGCACGTCATCGACCGGTGCAATCTCACGATCCTCGAGGAGCCGGGGCAGGAGGGGCTGGCCGAGTTCCTCGCCGGCCAGAAGGTCGAGGTCGTCGGGTCGCTGCCCTGTTACCTCGAAGAAAACGTCGAGCGCCAGCGCGGCAGGGGCGTGTTCGAAAAGAGCCTGCGTGCGCTCCGGCGCCTCAATGCGCTCGGCTACGGACGCGAGGACAGCGGACTGCCGCTCAACCTGGTCTACAACCCGCAGGGACCGACCCTGCCCCCGCCGCAGGGGCCGCTCGAGGACGACTACCGCCGCGTTCTCAAGGAGCGTCACGGCATCGTGTTCAGCAGGCTGTTTACCCTGGCCAACATGCCGATCCAGCGCTTCGGCTCGACGCTGGTGTCGAAAGGCCAGTTCGACCGCTACATGACGCTGCTGAAAGACGCGCACAGCGACGGCAATCTCGAATCGGTGATGTGCCGCACGCTCGTCTCGGTCGACTGGCAGGGCTACGTCTACGATTGCGATTTCAACCAGATGCTCGGCCTGCCGCTCGAGCTGCCGGGGGTGCGCCGACCCCACGTTTCGGATCTCATCGGCCGCGATCTTTCCGGCCGGGCGATCGCCGTTCGCGACCATTGCTACGGCTGCACCGCAGGCCAAGGTTCTTCCTGCGGCGGAGCGCTCAGTGGCTGAGGGTCCGGGACCGGGACGCAGTTGTCCGGTGCAGTACCGCTACGGGGCGGCGGCGCTCGCGGCCGCCGCGGCGCCGGAGGTCGAAACCTTGTGGGTGGCCGGCGGACTGTACGGCAATCGCTTCGCGCTCGCCGGCCTGCTCGAATTGTTCGATGCCGAGCCGGAACCGAAGCAACTCGTGTTCAACGGCGATTTCCACTGGTTCGACGCCGACCCTGCGCTGTTCGATTCGATCGAGCGTGCAGTTCACCTGCACGCGGCGACGCGCGGCAACGTCGAGACCGAACTCGCCGATCCGGACGCCACCGCCGGATGCGGCTGCGGCTACCCGGAGTGGGTGGGCGACGCCGAGGTGGCGAGATCCAATCGCATCATCGAGCGGCTGCGCGCGGCGGCGCGCGCACACCCGGCTGCGCTTGGCGCACTCGGCCGCCTGCCGATGTTCCGCGTCGCAACCGTGGCGGGCGAACGCATCGC
>Ga0209726_10000862_pt1 | contig 53701 bp, 48 predicted proteins | sample Subgrocontami54m_FD_187453 | JGI IMG/M metagenome (GOLD analysis project Ga0209726, IMG submission 187453) | Subsurface groundwater microbial communities from S. Glens Falls, New York, USA - GMW46 contaminated, 5.4 m (SPAdes) (version 3) | ecosystem: Environmental > Aquatic > Deep subsurface >...
CCAGGGCCTTCGGCCCTGGCTACATTCTTGCGGCCCCTTCGGGGCCTTGCCGACCTCGTCGCTGCAGTCTCGACTTGGGGCGTCACTCGCTCGCCACGCGTGGCGGGGTTCCTGTCCAGTACGGTACGCCCACGGTCCGCGCCGGGCAAGAGGCAGATTGCCACCCTGGGGCGCCAGCGCCTCGCGATTGGGACTGCCGGTTGCGCGCTCGCGGTTGACACCGGCGGGCCGACCGGCTACCCTCCTCGCCACGTCATGCAGGGAGGTCGCGCGATGATCTGGTTGAAGAGTTTCAAGGGGTACGAGGACGAGCTGGACGACCTCGATCGGCGGATCAACGACTGGATCCGCGAATCGCAGGTCGAGGTGGTGGACGTCGAGGTGACGATGGCGTTCCAGCCGGGACAGAAGTCCGGCGACCTGATCTACACCGTGCTATTCCAGCGCGACGGGGAGTAGCGGCGTGCCGTAGACGCCGGGCGCCGGCTCCCGCGACGGCTCACTTGCGCCTGGATGAGTGCTTGCGGAAGAACTCGGCGACGCCGGACTTCTGGATCCGTCCCTCGGCAACGCCGAGCGTAACGTCGACGACATCGTCGTTCTTCGCCCGGACCTCGATACCGTTCATCTCGAGGAAGACGAGCGCGGCGGCCGCTCCGGCGCGCTTGTTGCCGTCCAGGAAGGGGTGGTTCTTCACGAGGTGGAAGAGGTACGCGGCCGCCATCTCAAACTCGTCCACGTGGAAGTACTGTCCCCCCATCCCCGACCGAGGGACGGCAAGCGCGGACTCCAGAAGCCCCATGTCGCGAACGCCGTTCGCGCCCCCGAACTGCGAGATGAGTTCGAGGTGGAGTTCGAGGGCGTCGTCCAGCTCCAGGAAGTCTGGCGACATGTTCACTCCGCCAGGCGGCGAAACGCGCGGGCGTAGCGACGCGTGACCTTCTTGACCGCCTTCCGGAACCGCTCCTTGCGATCGGGGTCGGGGACGGGAGTCAACACGAGGGATCGGCCGTCAGTGCTGATCGAGATCGGCGTCTCCTCATCGATCTTCAGCAGGTCGAGCACTCCCCGGTCGATGACCAGGGCCAGGCTGTTCCCGTGGCGCGTCAGCCGCTTGATCATGGTCCGCCTCCGGAGGATGGATACGACGTAGCCACAGTGTATCACCGCCCCACACCGCCCGCAACACCGTCCTCCTTCGCGGCTGCGAGCGCTTCGGAGGACGAATCCTGCCGCGTCAGAAGCGGCCGCGGGAGAGGAAGGAGAGGATCAACTCGCGGGCCTTCGGGTGGTTCATGATCCAGGTGTGGCTCGCGTCCACCGTCGCGAAGTCGGCCATGCCCGGGAGGCGGGTCTCCGCGACCGCGACCGTCCCGTCGCTCGGCTGGTCCGCGTCGAACACCGCAAGCGGCCGCGTGACCCAGCTCACGGGGTTCGCGACCGAGAGCGCGCAGGACCCGGCGATCACGGCGAACGGGACGGGCGGGGCGGGCCACTTCGAAGGCTTCGCCAGCTCGCGAACTGCGGGGCCCATGAACCAGCGGAAGAGCGGGTGCGCGTCGATCACCCTGGCCAGCCGGCTCCCCCGGTTCGGCGGGGCGAGCATCACCAGCCCCTTCCAGCGGAGCATCCCCGCCATGTGCCGCGCCAGGATACCCCCGAGCGAGTGCGACACGCCCAGGACCGGCACGTCGCCCAGGTCCTCGCGAACCCACTCCGCGATCGTTCCCGCCGCCTGCGCCACGGTCATGCGCCTCGACGGGTAGGTCCGCGCCCAGGTCTCGTACCCCGCCCGCTCCACGAATCGCCGGAGCCCCGTGAGCGACAGCTTGCTGCGCCCCAGGCCGTGGAGGAAGACGACGGGAGGACGCTCTGAGGCCACTACGAGGGCCCTCCGGACGGCGCGCCATGCGGATAGAGCAGTTCCATCTCGGCGGGGCGAACGCGGTCCACGGCGCGGAGGATCTCCGCCTCGAGCGCCGCACGCTCCGCGAAGAGGACGGACCCCTCCCCCTCGGGCGGCACGTTCTCCAGGCCCACCACCTCGACCTGGCGACAGAAGACGCGGACCGCGATCCGCAGGAACGCACGGAGGAGGCCGTAGGCCCACATCGCGGCGGCGGGGCTAGCCCTTCGCCTCGGCGTCCGCGATCGCGAGCGCCGCGTCGAGGGCGCGGACGCCATCGTCGATCTCGGCCTCGGTCACGATCAGCGGCGGCGCAATGACGAAGTGGCTGATCCAGGCCTGGCAGAAGACGCCCTGCTTCATCATCTCGCCGGCCACCTTGTCGACGAGCAACGGCTTGCCGCTGATCTTGTCGACGCGCGTGTTGAACGGCTCCTTCGTCTTCCGGTCCCGGACGAGCTCGACCGCCCAGAAGAGCCCAAGCCCCCGCACGTCTCCGATCGAGGGGTGCTTCGAGGCCAGGGCCTTGAGCTTCGAACCGAGGTACTCGCCCATCCGTCTCGACCGCTGGATCAGGTCCAGCCGACGGTACTCCTGGATCGTCGCGATCGCCGGCCCGAGCGTCATCGGGTGCGCCTCGTAGGTGTGCCCGAGCGGGAAGTAGTGGTCCTCGAAGTAGTCGGCGATCTTGCGCGTGGTCGCCGTCACGCCGAGCGGCACGTAGGCCGCCGTGACGCCCTTTGCCGTGCACAGGATGTCCGGCTGAACGTTCCAGTGGTTCAACGCGAACCACTCCCCCGTCCGCCCCCAACCCGTCATGACCTCGTCGGCGATCATCAGCACGCCGTTGTCGTCGCAGATTTTCCTGAGGCGCGGAAGGTACTCGTCCGGCGGCACGAGAATGCCGTTCGTCCCGACGACCGGCTCGAGGATGATCGCCGCGACGTTCGACTCGTTCCGGATCATGTACTCGACGTAGTCGGCGCAGGCGACATTGCAGCCGGGGTAGTCCTGCCCAAGCGGGCAGCGGTAGCAGGACGCGTCAGGCGCGAAGATCACACCCTCGATCTTCCCCGTCGGCTCGACCGCCCAGCGACGCGGGTCCCCCGTCGCCGCGATGCTCCCCGCCGTCGACCCGTGGTAGCTCGCATAGCGCGAGATGATCTTGTACTTCCCCGTCACCAGGCGGGCGATCTTGAAGGCCGCCTCGTTCGCCTCGGTACCGCTCGTCGTGAAGAAGAACTTCTCGAGGCCCTTGGGCATCACCTCCAGGAGGAGCTTCGCGAGCTCGGCGCGCACGTCGCAGGCGAACGCCGGCGAGAGGAAGGCCATCTTCCGCGCCTGCTCGGCGATCGACTCGATCACGACCTTGTTCCCGTGCCCGAGGTTCGAGCACATGAGCTGGCTGGAGAAGTCGAGGTACTTCTTGCCGTTCGCGTCGGTGAAGTGGCACCCCTCCATCGAGACGACGTGGAGCGGCCTCCACCCCTTCTGGAACCGCCAGGTCCCGTAGGTGTGCTTCGCGGTGAAGTCGACGACGGGGTCCGTCTCGGGCATGGTGGGCTCTCCTTGGGATGCGGGTCCGGCGAGTCTAGGACGAGCGCGGAGGGGTGTCAACCCTCCTTCGCCGCCTCAGGGCGGCTGCGGAGGGCAGGCTAGCCCTACAACGCTGGACCATGGCCGGATCGGTGGCGGTGGCGTGCTCGTAGTCGGGCTCGAAGTCGTACTCGTGCTCGTGCTCGAACCGGGGAGGCCCCTCCCCTTTCGAGTACGAGCACGAGCACGAGTACGAGTACGACCTCGCGCACGAGCACGCCACCGATGTCCCTTGGGAGTAGCGTAGCAGGACTAGTCGATGTACGAGAGCCCCTCGGCGCGGGCCGAGGAGGGCGCGTCGACCTGCGCGGCGAGCCGCGCGGCCACCGAGGGGTCGCCGAGGACCTTCGCGAGGAGCGAGGCCCCGAGCGAAACGGCGAGGAGCAGCTCCGCGCGCGAGGGCGAGCCCGCGGCCTCCTCGAGACGCCCCTGCCAGGCGGAGAGGGCCCGCGTGAGCGCCTCCCGCATTCCCTCCATGCCTTCCCCGTACTCGCCGCAGAGGTCGACGATGGCCGTGCCGGCCTCAGAGAGCGCCGCGCCGAGCGCGGCCTCGGGCGTGGAGGCCCCGTCGAGTCTGGAGACGAGGTCCGCGGAGAACCGGTCGACGAGGAGCCGTCCCAGGGCCTCCTTCGAGGGGAAGTGGTGGTAGAAGGCGCCCTTGGTCAGGCCCGCGGGGCCGAGGATCCCGTCGACGGAGGCGCCCCGGTACCCGGAGGCGCGCACGCGCGCCGCCGCGGCCGTCAGGAGCCTCCGCCTCGTCTCGTCACTCGCCATCGTCATGTGTGACGCCCTGACGGGCGTCACTCCTCGCGCGCCCTTACGGGCGCGACTCCAACGCGCCCTTACGGGCGCGACTCCAATGCGCCCTCGCGGGCGCGACGCCAGCTAGCGGCCCCTCTTCGCCGACGCGGGGGCGGGACCGCTCTTCTCGGCCTTTCCCTCCGCCTTCGGCGGCGCGGGGAGCTCCGGACGCGGCTCCGTGTCCTTGAGGAAGAGGTAGTAGAGCTGCCCCTCGTAGTAGGTCGACCCCGCCAACAGTTCGGCGTCCGATCCGGTCCCCATGAAGAGGTCGGTCCGGCCCGCGCTGCGGATCGCGCCGCCCGTGTCCTGGTCGCACGCGAAGCCCCAGAACGGGGCGGCGCGCACGGACGCCTCTCCCGCATGCCGCGGCAGCGTCGTCTGAATGAACGCCACGCAGCCCCGCGGGAACACCGACTTGTCCGTCGCAATCGTGTGGTACGGCGTCACCTTCACGCCGAGCGACCCGAATGGCCCGCCGTCCCGCTCCGTGAAGAAGACGTATGACTCGTTCACCGCCAGCGCCGGGTCGACCTGCTCGGGGTGCTCGCGGAAGTACTGCTTCAGGCGGCGGAGCGACAGCTCCTCCTTCTTGAGCTTCCCGCTCTCGATCAGCTTGAGCCCCACGCTCGCGTAGGGGCGGTCCGTCTTCCCCGCATACCCGACCCGCAGCTCCCGTCCGTCGGAGAGCAGGATCCGCGCGGAGCCCTGGATCTGGCAGATGTACGCCTCGAACTTGTCCTTGAGGTACACCAGCTCGAGCCCCTTGCCGTCCAGCAGGTGGGCGCACTCGATCTCGTCCCGGGTCCAGTACGGCACGACCTCGCCCTCCTTGGTCTGCCGACCGAGCGGTTTGCCGTCGGGCTGCGAGACGAGGTCCTTCGGGCGACGGTAGAGCGGATAGCGGTAGATCGAGTCCTTCGTGACGGACCCCTCGAAGATCGGCTCGCAGTATCCCGTGAAGAGGACCGTCCCCTTGTCATCGCACCCGCGCGACATGTAGACGTCGAAGCGCGTGCGGATCTCCTGGTCGAGCGCCTCCGCCGAGGTCGCCCGCATGAAGACCTCGCGGAACGCGACGAGGCTCGCGAAGGCCCGCTCGTGGTCGACGTCCAGGTAGGGGTAGTACTGCTTCGTGGAGGCCTTTTGGAACCAGCCGAGGCTTTGATCGACTGCCTCGAGGATCTGCTCCCGGTCGCCGAACCCCTTCCCGAAGGACGGGATCAGGCGCGGGTCGGTGACCTTGACGAGGGCCATCTCCCCCGGCGGCAACTCCCGCCAGTAGTCCTTCTCCTCTTCGACGGGGGGGTCGCTGCTGCAGGCGGTCAGCGCGACGAGGCAAACGGCGACGAGCGTCCAGCGGAGCATGGGGTGGGTCCCTCCCTTCGACCGTTCCGGGCGATCGGTCTCTCCTCTTAGTATCGGCTGGAGAAGTGCGCGCCTTGCGCGAGACCGATCGCCAGCAAGCTGGCTCTGCCAGGTGTCCTATTCGACGTCGAACCCCAGGAGGGCGTGCTCTGTGGCGAGCTTCGGGTTGACGTTCCCGGCGAGGAGGGACTGGGCCTGGATCAGGCGCTCCATGAGCCTCGGCAGGTCGCGCCCCGCGAGGAGGCCGGACATCGCCGCGACCTCGGGGTTCGCGGGGATCGCCCTCGCCCCCTCTCGCGCGAGCAGGAGGTCCCGCAGGCAGAGGACGATCACCTCGAGGGCGTCCGAGGCCCTCCGACGGTGCTCCTCCGCGCCGTCCCCCTTCGAGGAGAAACCGATCAGTCTCTCCGCGACCTCGGAGAGGTCCCCCTTCTCGAGGAGCTGGAGGTTTCCGACGATCCACGCGCGGAGCTCCGCGAAGGCCTGCTCGGTCAGCGCGAGCGCCCGCCCCAGGCTCCCCCCGCTGAACCTCGCGAGGAACGCCGCGCGGTCCTTCTCCACGCCCTTCTCATCGACGAGGAAGCGCGCGACCTCCTTCTCGGGGAGGGCGAGAAACCGAACGGTCTGACACCGGGAGCGGACGGTCGCGGGGAGGGCGTCCGGCCGCGAGCAGGTGAGGAGGAAGAGCGCCTGGGTGTAGAGAGGCGAGTCCTCCAGGGCCTTCAGGTGCCAGTTGGCGCCCTCCTCGGAGAGGAGGTCGGCGTCGCGGACCAGGACGATGCGGAGCTTCTCGTCGACGGGCTTGAGCTGGAGCCTGCGCTCGAGCGGGCGGAGCTGCTCGATGCTGATCGACTTCTTCTCCTCGGGGCGCTGGACGACGAAGAGGTTCTGGTCCTCGAGGCGGGCGGAGGCCGTGCACCTCCCGCACGTCCCGCACGGGTCGAAGGGCCTCTCGCGGCACAGGATGCCGCGGGCGCACTCCAGGGCGTGGAGGAACTTCCCGACCCCGTCGGGCCCGACGAGGAGGTAGGCCCGGCCCCTCCGCCCGGAGGCCCAGGCGTTCCGGAAGAACGTGACGACGTGGTCCTGACCGAAGAGGCGCGGCATGGGCGGGGATGATGCCACGCCGGACGGCAGGACACAAGCCCGGCAAGACGCTGGGCGAACGGGGCCGCGGGCGTGTAGAATCGTCCTCCCCTCGCATGGAGAGCAGGATGATCGGGACTTCCCTCTCGGGCTATCGAATCACCGAGAAGATCCGCGACGGCGGATCGAGCACCGTCTGGAAGGCCGAGGGATCGGGGCGCGTGGTCGCCATCAAGGTCATCTCGGAGGAGTGGAACGCCGACGGCGCGAAGCGGAAGGCGTTCCAGCAAGAGGGGGAGCTGACGAAGCGGCTTCGCCACGCCGCCATCCTCGCCGTCCACACCTGCTCTCAGGGCCCGCCGCGGCCGTACATCGTGATGGAGTACTTCCCGAGCGAGAACCTGAAGTTCGTCCTCAAGAACCGCGCGGCCTCGCTCGGGGCGAAGAAGCTCGACGTCCTCAGGCAGGCCGCGGAGGCGCTCGCGTACCTCCACTCGCAGGGGTACGTCCACCGCGACGTGAAGCCCGAGAACTTCCTCGTGGACCCCGCCTGCCGCGTGCGCCTCATCGACTTCTCCATCGCGCTCAAGGCCGGCGAGAAGCCGGCGGGGTCGGGGAAGACCGAGGGGACCCCGACGTACATGGCGCCCGAGCAGATCCGCGGCGAGGCGGTCGACGGACGCGCGGACGCCTACTCGTTCGGCGTGGTCGTCTTCGAGGCGATGGCGGGCCGCCCGCCGTTCGCCGGTTCCTCGTTCCAGGCCATCATGCAGGACCACCTCGCGCGCGCCGCGCCGCTGCTCCGCACCGTGGCGCCCTCCGCGTCGCTCGGGCTGGAAGGGCTCGTCCGGGGCCTCCTCCAGAAGAAAAGGGAGGAGCGCACGGACCTCGCGCTCGCGGCGACCATGCTCGGGCGCCTGGCGGCCGGGAAGTCGGCCGAGCCTGGGGGCGTGGTCCTCTCCGAGCGAGGCGACGTCACCGTCGCAATCCTCGCCGAGGCGCGCCTGACCGGGGGAGAGGCAGTCGACGACGTGACACGCGTGCTCAAGGCGGTCATCCAGCGGCAGAAGGTGCCGCGCATCGTGATCAACATGCAGCAGGTGCAGTACATGTCGAGCGCGGCCCTGGGTACGATCGTGGAAATCCACAGGCTCTGCCTGGCGGGCCACGGCGGGCTCACCCTCTGCGGCGTGTGCCCCGCGGTGCGCGACCTCCTGCGTATCACCCAGCTCGACAAGGTGGTCCAGGTGTTTCCCGACGTCGGCGTTGCCGTCGCTTCCTTCGGAAAGTCCCGCTGAGACCCGGCCCGGAGGCTCGCCCGCGTCCCGGTCCTACGGCTGGTAGAGGATTGTGAGGTACGGCCGCCGCGATGGCGTCGTGTTCTCGCTGGCGAGGAACCTCGCGATCTTCCCGGGCCCCTCGTTTACGAGGATCACGCCCCAGTCGTTCGCGGGGTTGTCCACCCAGGCCTGGACGACGGTGACGTCGAGATAGACTCCGAGGCTCTGGAGCCCCGTCCCCGCAAAGCCGCCGAGGCCGAACGACTTCTGTGCCCAGACGTCCGTCCCGGGTCCCGTCGCACCGGGCGTGCCCCAGCGCACGCCGGTGTTCCGCTGCAGCCACGTGGTGCGGGAGGCCATCGCGACCCACGGGACCCTGAGGTACCGGCCCCGCACGGTGAATCCGGTGTCCCAGGTGTCCACCGTGAGCCTCATGTACGACCAGATCACCCTGGACCCCGCCGGCACGCGCAGGGCGTCGAAGCGGACCAGCGCACGGGCCTCGTAGGCACCGGCCCCGACCGTCTGGTAGCAGGCGAGCTGGGGACCGTCGTCGGTCGTGCCGTGGCCGCCGTTCCACGATTCGGAGGCGCCCAGGGTGCTGATCGAGAGGTCCCTCGTTCGGTTGTATCCCTCGTATCCGTTCCGGTAGGAGACCTGGACACGCACCGCGGGCCCCGGCCCCGGGTCCGGCCCGCCGCCGCTCGCCACCACGGTGATGCGGGTCGTCGTCGACGTCGTGCTCGCGCCGAGGTTGTCGTAGGCCACGGCCGTGAACTCATACGTCCCCGGCGCGAGTTGGTACATCGTGAGCGCGAACGGCGCACGAATCGCGGTCCCGAGCAGCTTCGTTCCGCGGTAGTACTCCACGCGGGAAATCGTCCCGTCCGGGTCCGTGGCGCTCGCGGCCAGGTTGAACGTGATCGGCGCAGTCAACCTGGCCCCGGAGACGGGGTAGAGGAAGCTGACCGTCGGAGGGACATTCGCCGCAGCGTTGACGGTCACTCCGATCGCCGAGGAGGTCGTCGCCGCGCCGCCGTCGTCGGTGGCCCGGGCCGTGAACGACCAGGCGCCCGCCGCGAGACCGGTCACTGAGAAGGCATACGGCGCCGTCGTATCGGTCCCGAGCAGCGTCGCCCCCTGGAAGAACTCCACCTGCGTCACCGTCCCGTCCGTGTCCGAGGCCGAGGCGGCGAGTGTGATCGATGCGGGGGCGGTGAATGTGGCGCCGTTCGACGGGCTCGTCAGCGCCACGATCGGCGGCTGGTTCGGCGGCGCGCTCCCTGACTGCCCCATGAGCCACCCGAAGCTGCCCGACGTGCGATGCTCCCAGCCGTACTTCCGCCACGGCGCCACGCGGAAGGCCGACAGGCCGGACGCGGGGGCCGCCGGGCGGACCCAGTAGTTCACGCCGAAATCGTAGGTCCGGTACAGGGACGTCGCATCGGTCCGCAGCGCCGTCCCGGAGAATCCCAGGAGGTCGGCGAAGTAGCCGGCCCACGCGAGCGTCGAGGCGACGTCGAGTGAGTGCTCCACGTCGGCCCACTCCGCGGTGCCGATCGTCCCGTCGTACAGGAGGCCGTAAACGGTCATCGTGACGGCCCCGCCGGCGTTCTCGTAGTCATGCTCGTCGGAGACCCTCAGCCCGGCCCGCTCGAAGGTGCCCATCCGGCGGATGAAGTGCCCCGTCGCGGCGGCCTCCCCGGCTGCGTAGACGCGGACCGCGGCGTCCAGGACCAGGGCGCTCATCCACGGAGACGCGCCGAGGGAGCCCTCCGCCCAGTCCCAGTCGTGCTGCGCGCCGAAGTGGTAGAGCCCTCCGTCGACGCGGTTCGCGGGGATCTGCCCGCCCGCCCCGTCCTGGTGCCAGACGAGGTCGCCCATCGTCGACCGGACGGCGTCGGCCCTGGTCGTGCCGCCGAGGACCTCATACGCCACGGTCTGGGCGAGGAGCTTGAACCCGGTGTGCCGCTCGGTCCAGAAGTTGAGCGCGGGGCTCCAGCGCGACTGCACGCCATCGTACGCGGAGACCACCTGCCCTACCTGCGCGACCGGGACGTTGTCGCCCATGAGCCAATGGAGATAGGCGAGGCACTCGTTGTAGCTGTACTTCTCGTCGTCGCCGGCCTTCAGGTCGAAGAAGCCCGTTGCCGTGAGGTGGCGTCGATAGAACTCCGCGTGACGAACGGCCTCGCGGAGGGCCTTGGGGATGCCGCTGCGGAAGTAGAGGACGAACATCGACGAAGCGCGGTCGTAGAGCCACGGTTCGTATTCGTTGACGCGCTTGTAGGCGCACAGGTTGGCCGCGGCGACGCGCGGGTCGTCCTCGTTGATCAGCGTGAAGAAGTTGTTCTTCTGCGCATGGTCCAGCTCCTCGAAGCCGGGCCAGAGCTCGGTGGCGTCCATCGCCGCTGGGTCGTCGCGCGTGTCCGAGACGGCCCCGACGAAGGGCGACATGCGCCCGGGCTTGAGGATCCCCTTCGCGAGGTGCGCCTTCGGCAGGACCGGGTAGACGTTCGGCTCGAGCACGCCGTCCGCGCCGAGGAACGATCCGGAGGTCACCGTGTGCCAGGCGCTGCGCGGGTCGGTGAGGGAGGCCAGGCTCTGCGCCCGCGGCGTCGTGCCCCACTCAACGGTGACCGTCTCGATCGCCGGAAAGCCGCCCGTGAACGTGTTGCGGAACTGGATCCGCGCCACGCGCACCGAGGCGCCGTCGAGCGTCGGGTCGGTCAGGTGCCTCCAGGGCGTCAACGACTCGACGAACGCGGCAACCTCGACGCCGTTCTTGAGGACGCGGACGGTGGCGAGGTCCGAGGCCCGCACGGAGCCACGGGGGAACGGGAAACCGAGCGTGACGAGCTGGGTGGACCCCGCGCCGACGACCTCGGTCGTGCAGAGGCGCACCTGGACGCTCCCGCTCGGTTCAGGCGGGGCGAAGAAGGGGTCGACGGCGAGCGCGGGCCGCGCAAGAAGGGCGAAAAGGCAGACTGCGCCGAGACTACGGGCGTACATGGTGATCTCCCATTCCGTTGAAGGTGTGTGGGGACGTGGCAGTCTCGGGCGAGCCCCATACTCTCAATGATGACTTGTTTGCCGGTGTTTCGACCCAGGGCCGGAATTCCGGCACGGCTTGCCGAAAGGGCAATCGGCGTGGCAGACTACGACCGATGCGGATCCCCAGCTTTCCCACCACCCTGTGGTCCGAGATCGACCGCGCGCGAGACGCCGCGCCGGGTGCGATCGGGACGCTCGTGGAACGGTACCGGGAGCCCGTGCAGCGCTACCTCGTCGCGCAGGGCCTTCAGCCCGCCGACGCGGAGGACCTCGCGCAGGAGGTCTTCCATCGCATCCACCACAAGGACCTCCTCCGCAAAGCGGACCAGAGCAAGGGGCGCTTCCGGTGGCTCATCCTGGCAATCACGAAGAACATGCTCCGCGAGCATCGCCGGCTGTGGGGCGCGGAGAAGCGCGGCGGGGCCGCCTCGGTGCGGTCGCTCGATGCCGTCCTCGACGCATCGGATCTGGCGAGCGCCCCTCCCGAGGACGAGGAGTTCGACCGCGCGTGGGTCGCGAGCCTGCTGGACCGGGCGATCCACGCCGCGCGGGAGGAGGAGCGCGGGAAGGGGACACGCTACGTGGAGCTGCTGCAGAGAAAGACCGTCGACGGCTGGACGTACGAGCGGATCGCGGACAAGCACGGGCTCTCGCTCTCGGACGTGAAGAACCACCTCCACCGCGGCCGCAAGGCAATCTCGCGCCACCTCTGGCGGCTGATCGAGGGGTACGCGTCGAGCCTCGAGGAGTACGACGCCGAGGTGCGCCTCGTCACGCGCTACCTCAAGAAGGCCGAATCGGGCGCGTAGCGCCGACGACGCTTGTTCGGAGCCTGACACCGCGCCTACAGCACATCGAATCCGTCTTGCGCGCCGAGCGGCCAGATGACCGTGAATTCCTCGCCGTCAGGCAGGTGCCGATACGCAGATCGAAGCGACGGCAGGAGTCCGACCCTCTCGACGACGGAGCGGGCCTGCTCAAACACAGACTCTACGTCATCTGTGTGGACGAAGATGTTCAGCTTCCCGCCGCCCACGTCGTGTCCATCGACGTCACCCGAGTCTCCCAGAACTTCGATCAGCTCATTCTCCAGCTCGATGGCGCGATCGTAGTCGGACACCCCATCGTAGGGGAACTGAAGCACCAACTGATACTGCAACGCAGCCCTCCTACGGTGTCGGCTAGCTGAGGTGGCGCGCGCATTCCCGATCACCCGCTTCGCGGGCGCCCCCTCACTTCCACAGCGCCGTCAGGCCGCGGGCTGACCGCCTGCCCAATTCTACAGCGCTACTTCAGAGAGCAGCCCCGAAGGGGCGTCCCAAGACAGCCAGGGGCGCAGCCCCTGGAACACGAATCGAGAGAGAGAACGCAGCCCTGAAAGGGCGAGCCATCGCGGTCCGACGGATGGGTCGCCCTTTCAGGGCTCCATCTCGATCAAACGCACGGGTCCAGGGGCTTCGCCCCTGGCTATCTTGGGACGCCCCTTCGGGGCTCGGTTGAGATAGGCGCACACGCCGGAGAAATCGTGGGCTCATCGTAGGCGCTCGCGCAGCGCGGCGGCGTCGGAGCGATGCGGGGCGAGCTTGAGAGCCCGGTCGATGTCCGCGCGCGCCTGGGCGCGGAAGTCGATGTCGCCACCGGGGCGCTCGGCCCGGAGGAGGCGCACCTCGCCGCGAGCGATCCACGCGTCGACCGCGCCGGGGTTGAGCGAGATGGCCTTGCTGAAGTCGGCCTCGGCGGCCCGCAAGTCCGCCTCGTCGCCTATCGTCGCGCCTCGATCGCGACGAACGAGGCCTCGCGCGAGCCACACCTCGTCCCAGGTGGAGTCGATCGACAGTGCGTGTTCGACGTCCTCGAGCGCCTCCCCGAAGAGTGCGGCCGCGTCGCCGCCCGTGCGAGCAAGGTACGACGCCCAGCGGCGACGCGCCTCGGCTCGCCCCAGCAGGCACCCGGTCGCGCGGGAGTTCTTCACCATGCCCGTCGAGTACTCCTCGACGGCCCGACGGTAGTGCTCCACGGGATCGATGCCCCTCCGCTCCGCGTCCCGCCCCCGGAGCGTCCGCAACACCCCAAGGGTCTCGTAGATCATGTAGAGGTTCGGGGCCAGCTCCCTCGATCGCGTCGCATGCGCCTCCGCGAGGTCGAGGTGCCCTGCGGGGTCCCGCCCCGACCTGAGCTCGAACTCCCCCCATGACCACTCCAGCGCCGCGCGGTGGTCCGAGATCGATGCCAGCGAGGGGGTCATCCTCTCCGCCTTCTCCAGGCACTCGACACCGGGGCGGAACTGCCCGGAAGGGTCCTCGCCCAGCCCCGCGAGGTGCTGCCCCCACATCGAGTGCAGGATCCCGAGCTCGAGCCAGAGACCGACATGCCCCGGGTTCAGCTCCCTCGCCCTCTCCAGGTCGGCGAGCACCTCGGGAAGGGCCGCCGAGGGGTCCACGCCACGCGTCTTTCCATAGGCGGCCATCGCGAGCCGGACGCCCGCGCGGCGCCTCCAGGCCGAGTAGGACCGGACGTCGAGGGCCAGCGCCTTCGTGTAGTCGTCCAGGGCGGCCAGGAACTGCTCGGTCGGGTCCTCTCCGCGGCTCTTCGCCTCCATCGCCCACCAGCGACGGACCTCGGCGCGGCCCTCGAATCCGTCCGCCGTGCCGCCGTCCGCCAGCGCCGCGTCGTAGTCCACGACCGAGCGACGGTACCACGGCCTCGCGTCGCCGCCGCGTTCCGCCTCGTGCGAGCCCAGGACCGCCAGCGCCCAGCCTCGCGCCTGGCGGGCCTCGACCGAGAGGGGCTCGATGGCGAGGGCGCGATCGAGGTCCTCGACGGCGAGCCGCAGGTGGGGCTGCGGGTCGCCTCCCTGGTCGCCGACGCGGTCGCCCCACGCGACGTGCGCCCTTCCCCGTCCAATCCAGCCATCGGGCCACAGGGGCGCGATCCGGATCGCCTCTGCGAAGGCAGCGACCGACTGCTCGAACCAGGGGTCGGGGTCCTCCGCGCCACGTTGCGCCTGCTGCGCACGCAGGAGGAGCGCTCGTCCACTCCCCAGGCGGAAGGGGACATAGCCCCGGTCCGCGGCGATTCCGCTCCCATAAACGGCGATCACGCCGTCCAGCTCCCCGTCTGCCAGCTCCGCGTCCGCGAGTCCCTCGCGGGCCTCCTCGAGCGTCGGGTCGGAGAGGAGGGCCTCCTCGAGCCGCGCGCGTCCCTCGTCGCGGCGCGACCCGTCGGCGCCATACAGGAGGAACAGCCCCCGCGCGCACATCGACATGGCCGTGCTCACTCCGAGCGGGTCGCCGCTTCCGGCGTGGCCGCGATCGAGCGCTGTGAGATCGGCCTGGGTCCCCGCCAGAAGCGTGCGCGCCTCGGGGTCGTCGCCGGCCAGCTCCGCGTCGGATGGCCGCGCGGGGAGCGCCTGCTGCCCCAGTCCCGGCTGGGCGACCGCGCTTGCGAGCTCGCGCGCCGCGCGCCGGTCCCACTGCTCTCGAAGGGCCGCCACGCGACGACGGAAGAAGTGGACCCGCAACACCGCGCGCTCGTACAAGCTCGGCGCGAAGTCGGGCTCCTTCGTCAGCGCGGCCTCCTGCTCGGCGAGGGCCTCGGGGAAGCGTTGAAGGGCGCGCTCCATGCGCCCGAGGTGGAAGTTCGGCTCCGCGAGGGCGGGGGCCCGCCGGGTGGTCTCGCGCGCCGCGCGCTCCAACCGCTCCAGCAGCCGGTTCGGCGCGTCGCCGACGACGCCCTGGCGTCTGAGGTCGAGCGTGACGCGCAGGTCGGTGAGGGCGATCTCACGCAGGAACTGGAGGAATTCCTGCTCGATGCGCGCCTGCTCCTCCGCGCCGCGAGCCGCGTCCCAGCGCTCGACACCGGCGATCGCCAGCGCTCCCACGGCCACGGCGGCCGCGATCGAGGCCGCGCGGTGGCGGCGGAGCCACCTGACGGCCTTCTCGCGAATCGACTCCGGGCGCGCGAGGATCGCCTCCCCGCAGAGGAACCGGGCCAGGTCGTCGGCCAGCTCTCGCGCCGAGGGGTACCTCTCCGAGGGCACCTTCCGCAGCGCCTTGAGGCAGATCGTCTCGAGGTCCTGGGGGACCTTCGGGTCGCGGAGGCGCGGCGATTCGGGGTCGCGGGCAAGAGAGCGGACGACGATCTGCGTGAACGACTCCCCCGTGAACGGGGGCTGGCCCGTGAGCGTCTCGTAAAGGACGGCGCCCAGGGCGTACACGTCGCTCGCGGGAACGGTCCGATCGGCGGGGCCGTCGATCTGCTCGGGGGGCATGTAGGCTGCGGTGCCGATGATCTGGCCGGTGGCGGTGAGCTGCGTGGCGTCCTGGAGGTTCTTGGCGAGGCCGAAGTCGAGCACGTGGATGCGGCCGTCGCGGTCGAGCATGAGGTTCGACGGCTTGATGTCGCGGTGGACGACGTTGTGCGCGTGGGCGTGGGCGACAGCCTCGGCGGCGTCGCGGACGATCCGCGCGCGCTCGCGCATGGGCGGCAGGCCGTCGTCGCGGAGCAAGGCGGCGAGCGTGCGCCCCTCGACGAAGGCCATGACGTAGTACGGCGTCCCTCCGACCTCGCCGCTCTCGAAGATGGGGACGATCCCCGGGTGGTCGAGCGGCGCGGCGGTGCGGGCCTCGCGGAGGATCCGACTCGCCATCTCCGGGTTGCTGCGGTCGTGGACACGGAGGAGCTTGATCGCGACGTCGCGCCTCAGCTCGTTGTCCCACGCGCGATAGACGATCCCCATGCCTCCGCGCCCGAGCTCGGCGACGACGCGGTACTTGCCGATGGCGAGGGGCTCGGTGGCGGCGTCCGAGTCGGTCCACAGGCCGTCACGGACGAGGCCGTCGCGGAGTCTGCTCGTCGAGCCCTGATCGCCTCCCTCGGGCGTGGTGCTCATCGGCGTGTCGTGGCCTGGGCGCACATCGCAGGGAGTATAGCACGCCTATTGGGCGGAACGCCGGGGTTCGAGGACCAGGCCCATGTCGGCGCCCACCGACGCGAGGACCTCCACGGACTGAGAGGGGGGGCGCGGGGCTTGTGCCTCCCTGGGCACGCTGGTATCGTCGCCCTCGAGGGCTGACTCCGTAGCAACGCTTGTCATCGAAGACGAAGTACGCGTCCCCGAGCGCGTGACCGATCTGCGGGCATTTCGTCGGTGGGTGCACTCGCCCGAGTTCCCCACGCGCGGCCGTTTTGCATTCCTTGCAGGCGAGGTGTGGGTCGAGATGAGCCCCGAGGAGCTGTTCTGGCACACCCAGGTCAAGGGGGAAATCGGACGCGCGCTGGCCGGGCCGCTGATGACGACGCGCCTCGGCCGCTACTTCCACGACCGAGTCCTCGTGACCAACGCGAAGGCCAATCTCTCGACGGAACCCGACGGCTCGTTCGTTTCGTTCGACGCCGTCCGGCAAGGACGCGTGCGCTGGGTCAAGGGCGAGGCGGGGTACGTCGAGATGGAAGGCACGCCGGACATGGTGCTGGAAGTCGTCAGCGCGACCTCGGTCCGCAAGGACACGGTGGTGTTGCGCGATCTCTACTGGCTTGCCGGGGTGCCCGAGTACTGGCTGGTGGATGCGCGGGGTGACACCCTTCGACTCGACATCCTCCGGAGGACCCGCACCGGATACGCACCGACCCGCGCGCGAGATGGCTGGAGGCGATCCGAAGTGTTCTCCAAGACCTTCCACCTGAGCACGCACAAGGACGAGCTCGGGTACCCGCAGTACCTGCTACGCGCGCGGTAGCCCTGCAGCTTGCGCCGCCGAGTGTTCACGCGCGTGGCGCAGCCTGGCAGCCGACTACCTCGGCTCGGGGCTGGCGCGCTTCGTCGGCGGGGTCCGAGGCCCCCTCGTGCCCGCGCCACGCAGCACCCCAGCCCATCAAGGTGATGAAGCGGTTTCCCGTGATCTCCGCCTCCACCTCCACAACGAGCCCGCTCCCCATCTGCCGGGCCGAGATGCCGTTCCCCTCCCAGGTCGTTCGCGACGCCGCGGCCGGGCGCCTTGACACGTCGTGCCGAGCTTGCCTAGACTCGTCCGTGCCGCCCCGACCTCCTCCACGACTCGTGCATCGGCGACGGAGGCGGCGGGGATCGAGAGGCGCCCATGCCACGCATCGTCCTCCTCCTTGTCTGCGTACTCGCGCCCCTCGTGCGAGCGGACGACCTGCCTGCCGAGGCGGGGCGAGTCATTGACGGCTATGCGAAGGCCCTCGCGGACCGAGACGCCGAGGCGATGTGGGGCCTGTACGCCGATCGCCTGCGTGCCCGGGTCCTGCAGGACGTCGACGCCATTCGCGAGGTCATCGCGGAGCAAACGCAGTCCATGCCGGACCCGGAGCTGGACCTCCCCTGTCCCCACCTCGACCTGCCGTGGCGCGCCGCCGGGCGACTCAGCCGGGACGCGGTGCGGACGGCCTTCCTCGAGCGCGAGGCCCAGACCCTGATGGGGAAAGAGCGCGACCCGCCCGAGGTCATCGAACTCGTGGTGGGTGCGACGCTGTGCATCGCACACACGCGATTCCCCGCCGGCGACGAGCGGACGCTCCGGATCGGCCCGGACCGGGGGACCTGGCGGATCCTGGACTGCGACGAGTTCGCCTCCCAGGTTTCGAAGTGGCGGCTGGGCAGGCCCGCAGCCCCACTCTTCAACTGCAGGGACTTTGCACACTGGGACGTCGTGGCGGGGAACGTCGATCGCATCGGGCGCCCCGCGGGCGGGACCCCCTTTTGGGACATCGCCCCGAACAACGGCCTCTACCTGGACATGGTCGGATGGTCCTCGCTTGGCATGGGCAAGCTGCGAACGAAGCGTGCCTTCCGGTTCGAGGCCGGGAAGCTCTACCGCCTGTCACTCGACGCGGCCGGCAACCGCCGTTCCTCGGTCAATGAGGACGCGCTGGTCGTGTCGGTGGACGGCCTCTGCAGTCGGGTGATCCGGGTGGAAGACTGGCGGCAGCCGATGACCCCGTACGACGTGCCGTTCACGCCCGACTGCACGGTCCGCGGAAAGATCACCATCGAGGAGCTCACGGATTCGGGGAACGGAGGGCTCCTGATCGACCGCGTCCGCCTCGAGGACCTCTCCGACGGCGAGGAGCTGTTCTACGACGACTTCGATCGGTAGCCGTCGAGTGAGTGTCGTTCACTTCTTCTGCATCGCCTCTGCGCGCAGCTTCTCGAGCAGCGCGCGGTGGGGCCAGTCGGCGGGCGCCGTCGCGAGCGCAAGGTCGTAGTCGACAAGCGCCCCCTCGAGGTCCCCCTTCCGCTCCTTCGCGCGCCCCCGGTTGCCGATCGCCTCGACGTGGTCCGGCTTCAGGCGAATCGCCTCCGTGTAGTCCTCGATGGCCCCGTCGAAGTCGTCCTTCGCGTACTTCGCCCTCCCGCGATTGTTGAGGGCCTCCGGGTAGGCGGGTTTGAGCTCCAACGCCCGGTCGAAGTCGGCGATCGCCGCGTCGATCTCCCCCTTCTGCTTCTTCGCGTACCCACGCGACTGGAAGGCCGCCGCGTTCGTCGACTCGAGGCCGATCGCCGCGTCGCAGGCCGCGATCGCCCCGGCGTAGTCCCCGGTCGCCTGCCGTGCCGCCGCGAGCAGGAGCCACGCCGAGCCGTCCCGCGATGTCCTCGCGACGACCGATTCCAGGTCCTCCACGGCACCCTTCGCGTTCCCCTGGCGCAAGCGAGCCGAGCCACGCTGATATCGTGCCGCGGCCAACTCAGGCGCCAGGCGGACGGCTGCGTCGTAGTCCTCCAGCTCCCCCGCCCCGTCCCCCTCCTCGCCGCGCGCCCTCGCGCGGCCCATCAGCGTCTGAAGATCCCCCGGCCGGAGGCGGAGCGACTCCGTGAAGTCCACGATCGCCCCCTTCCGGTCCCCCATCCCGTACCGAACCCAGGCGCGGTCGGACTGGACCCCAGGGATGTAGGGGTTCGCGTGGATCGCCTCCGTGTAATGCGCGAGCGCCCCCTTCGCGTCGCCATTCCGCGAGTGGATGTCGCCGCGGAGCCGCGACAGGTATCCGGCCATCGGCTGCATCCCCGGGATTACCTGCACGCCCGCGATCAGCTCGTCCGCCTCCGAGAGCTTTCCCGTCGCCATCGCGTCCGCAATCTGGATCATCGTCTCGACCTGGCCGGCCAGTTCGCCTCCCCAGACGCATGCGCGGTGCACCTCCGCCAGGAGCGGGTCGACCTCCTCGTGCATCCGCTCCCGTGCCTTCACGAACTGCGCCATCGCACCCTCGCCCGTTTCGTCCTGGAAGCGGCGCAGGTCGGCGTGCATGAAATCGAAGAGCCGCGACGTCGCCTTCATCGTCGCGCCGTAGGGGACGTCGGGGTCGAGGGAGCGCGCCTGGTCCATCCAGGCGAACCCGCTCGCCTTGTCCCCCGAGAGGACCTTGGCCCACCCCGCGAGCGCGAGCATGGTGGCCTGCGACGTGGGGTCGTCAGGCGTCGACTTCATGAAGGCCTCGACGTCGGCCCACAGGGGGGCGGTCCGGGTCTTCCTGGCCTCTGTGTCGTTCGTCGGGTCCATGGCGACGCGCTGGATCTGGATCAGGACGTCCTTAAGCGTGAGCCACCGCGAGACCACGTTCGCGACCAGCGAGGACTTCCTGAGGCCCTCCTGCTGCCTCCGGGCCTCCGTCCCCGCGCGGGCCTGCTCCGCATCGGCCCAAGCGACCCCTTCCTGGGCCTCCGCGCACTCCTCGTCGAGCCGCCTCGCCCGATCGAACGCCGCCCGCGCCTCGGGGGCCTTCCCCTTCGCCTTCGCTTCGCGTCCCTCCGAGAGGGCCGCCTCGAGGTCCTTTCCCCTGGCGACGCGCTGGACCACCGCGTACGTCGCGATCCCGAGGACGAGGACCGCGGTGAGCGTCGCCAGGATCGCCGCACGGTGCTCCGTCACCCTCCGCGCGAAGCGGACGATGGTCGAGACCGGGCGGGCCTGGATCGCGTCGCCGCGCAAGTAGCGCTCGAGGTCCTTGGCAACCTCCTCCATGGACGGATAGCGCCGCTCGGGGCGCTTCTCGAGGCACCTCAGGCAGATCGTCTCGAGGTCGGGGTGAATCTGGGGACGTACGGAGCGCGGCGTCGCGGGCTCCTTGGACATCACCTCGCAGGCGACCTCGAACGGCGTGCGCCCGTCGAACGGGCGGCGCCCCGTGAGGCACTCGTACATCACGACGGCGAGGGAGAACTGATCCCCGGCGGGCCCGACCTCGCCGTCGCCCGAGGCCTGCTCGGGGCTCATGTAGTGCGGCGTGCCGAGGACGGCGCCCTTCATGGTGAGCTCGGCCTGCAACTCCTCGCCGGCGACGCGGAGCTGCTTCGCGAGGCCGAAGTCGGTGAGCCAGGCGTGGCCGCTGGCCAGGTCAGCCTGCTGGTCGGCGGCGACGAGGATGTTCCCAGGCTTCACGTCGCGGTGAACGACGCCCTGCACGTGCGCGTAGGCGAGGGCCTCGGCGATCGACTGGATCCAGCGCGCCACGTCGTGCGGGGCGAGCTGGCGCCTCATGAGGTCGGAGAGCGGCCTCCCCTCGATGAAATCGGCGGTGTAATACGACTGCCCCTCGAACGCGCCGGCGTCGTAGACGGAGACGATGTGCGGGTGGCGGAGGCGGGCGGCAAGGCGGGCCTCGCGCAGGAAGCGCTCGACGTCCTCCCACGAGGTGGTGCTGCCGGGGAGGATCTGCTTGAGGGCGACGACGCGCTTGAGCTGGTTGTCCCAGGCCTTCCAGACGACGCCCATGCCTCCCCGCCCGACTTCGTCGATGAGGGTGTATCGGCCGAAGAAGCGGCTTGCAGGGGCGCTGCGCGGCGTGGGGGACGGGTCGACGCCGGCGTTCGCCGAGGCGATAGTGGGAAACCCGGGAAGCGTCGGCGGCACCTCCGGCGGAGGAGGCCCACCTGCGGAGGCGGGGGGCATCGTGGGCGGCACCGGGTCGGACATGCGCGCTCGCCTCGTCGTGGGATGCGCGAAACGGGGATGGCCGTCAGCCTATGCCTCCCCCGAGGCCGCGTCAAGGTGCGGGTCTTCAGCGCGCCCCCGCGCCGCACTTCTTGCACTCGACGACGCCCGTGCCGGCGCAGGCGGAACACGACGCGTCGAGCTGACCCGTCTCGCAGCGCGGGCAGTCCCGCTTCTTCATCCCCTTCAGGCCGTACTCCTCGAGGAAGCCCTGCCCCCCGCAGGTCGGGCAGTTCACGCGGACCTGCGCCTTCCCGTAGCACGAGGGGCACTCCTTGCCCTTGCCGCGGCACTCCTTGCAGGCCTCCGGGTCGCCGACGCCGGTGCCCTCGTCGGGCGCCGGGACGGCCGAGGGGTACCCCGCCCCGCTCCAGAGGCCCGGAAGCTCCTTCTTGAGCACCGAGGCGGGGATCGCGAAGGCACGGCCCGCGAGGGGTCCGCTCCGCGTGAACACGGCGACGCCCAGCGCCTGCATGCTCATCCCGTCCAGCAGGACGCCGCCGGACCAGGTCTCCTGCAGGCCGAACGACAGCTCGACGAGGCGCCGCTCGCTCCCGACCGCCTGGCACGCGGTCGTGACCTGCCCCGCCGCCCCCTCGACCGCGAGTGGGGCGGTGGCGGCGCAGCCGACTGCGACCGTCGGCTGGCCGATGGCCGCCTCGTTCGGGGAGAGGCGAATCGCGACGTAGTCGCCCGGGGGGAGCTTGAGCACCGCAAGGTCGGACCTCAGCGTCCATCGCACGAGCTTCGCGTCCACCTCCGGGAGGTTACAGCGCGCGTCCCAGGCCACCGAGATCGACTCCGCGCCGTCTAGGATGTGGCGACATGTGACGACGTAGCCGCTCCGGTGGACGATGAAGCCGCTCCCTCGGACGGACCGCTCCCTGGACCCGCGCCTCACCACCTTCACGCACACGACCGACGGGCGGACACGCTTCGCAAGCTCCTCGAGCGCGTCCGGGGCAGGGGCGCGGACCGCGGGGTCGACCGCCCCGGCCGGCGCGGGGTCTTCCGGGACCGCCTCGCCGCCGGCCGCCCGTTCCGCGAGCTTGCGCCGCTCGAGGAGCTTTCCGGCGCTCGCCATCAACTCATCCAGCCTCGGGTCGTCCGCCTGCGCCGTGGACTGGTAGAACTGGATCCGGTCCAGGGCATCGTCGATGGCCAGGAGGGCCTCCTTGGGCCGCTGGGAGACGGGCATCCCAAGGGCGGCCTGGATCGTCTCCTGGAGCTGGTGGAAGGGGTCGACGGGCTCCTCGGGCGGATCGGGCTCGGCAGGCGGCGCGGCGGCGACGGCGGCCTGGACCTTCCTCTCCCAGCCGTCGAGCGCCTTGGACCACGAGTCGACCTCGAGGCGGCGCGGGTCGTCCGCGGCGATCGCTGCCTTCAAGGCCTCGACCTGGCGTCGCACGCGGAGGAGCTCCTCCTTCAGGAGCGGGACCGACTCGGGCGTGATTCCCCCGGCCAGCCCCTGGGTGAGGTCGACCATCATCTGGTACGCCTTCAGGAAGGCCTCGTCGCTTTGCGGGGGCTTCACGGGCGCGGGCGTAGGGGCCGTCGCGACCTCGGTCTTGAGGGACGCCAGCACACCCTTGGCCTCCGAGACAGATCCCCGCCACGGGTCGTCCGTGGGGACCGCGGAGAGGTACGAGGCCGCCCTGGCGAGGGCCGCATCGATGCGGGCGGCCGCCTCCGCGCCCCGCCCGCCGTCCATGAGCAACCGCGCCTCGCGGGCGTCCCGCTGGACCTCGAGAGCCCTCTCCTCGTTCTTCTCGAGGCGGTCGACGGCCGCGGAGAACTCGTTGATGCGCGGCTCGACCTGGGAAGCGTCCCAGTGGTGCTCCTTGGCAACTCCGAGGTACTGCCGGCCGATCGCGGCGGCGAGGCGATACTGCTCGATGGCGCTCGTCCCGTCTCGCGCCGCATAGGCGTCCCGGGCACGCTCGGCGGCCCGCTCGAAGTCGCGGAGGAGGTCCTTGCCCCGCCGCTCGTCCGAGGCGCGTTTGGCGAGGGAGACGCCGAAGATCGTGGCCCCGAGGGCGCAGGCGATGACGATCGCGGTGACGGGCCAACGAGGGCGGTTCGCGCCGCGCCGCAGGGGCACCCGGGGGACGGCACGCACGCTGCGCGTGTCGGGCTTCTGCGGTGCTTGCGCGGGGGGCGCAGGTCGCGGCGTCGGCCGGGAGGATCGCGTCGCCGCGGGCGGGACCGCGGCGGGAGGCGTCCGCGGGGCGGGTGCGACGGGCGCTGGAGGCGGCCACGCCCTCGGCGGAGGGGGAACCACCGAGGAAGGGGTCCGGGGGGCTGGCGTCGGGAGCTGGATCGTCTCCGAGGTCCAATCGATCTGCGGGGCCCGAGGGGTCGACGAGAGCCCCTCGGCCTTCTCGACCTCGAGGAGGAAGAGGAGCTGCATCGCGTCGATGACCCCGGTCTCGAAGAGGAAGAGCGGGAGTGTGCGCTGCCGCCCCGTGGCGCGCTCGGCCTGGAGTGCGCGGAGGGCTTCCTGGAGCACCGGCCCGGCGATCAGGCCGTGCTTGACGGCGGCCTCTCCCAGGCGAGCTTCGGCGTCCGGTCCCATTCCCGACCCCGCGGATAGGCGAGCTGGCGGCTCGCGGTCGGATGAAAGCCTACCGGAGCGCCCACCCCTCGGTCCAGTCCCGGTGTGTGCGCACGCCCGGCGAGGGCCCATCGAGTGATGCGGGCTGGACACCGGGGTCCGGGATCAGACCGACAGGCTGATGCGGATCGCCCGATCGACAGCGTCCATCTGCTCCGCGTCCAGCGATCCGAGCCGGCGTTCCAGACGGTCCATGGAGACGGTCTGGATTTGTGACAGGTTCACGGCGGAGTCGGTCTTCAAGCCTCCGTCACCGGCGGGAACGGGCACCAGGATGGGGAGCGGCTTCGCGCGTGTCGTGATTGCCGCGACGATGGTCGTCGCCGCGAAGTGATTTCCCGTATCGTTCTGGAGGATCAGGGCCGGTCGCCGTCCGCGGATCTCACTTCCGCTTCCCGTGTGCCCGACGAGCCAGACTTCCCCCCGACGGACGTCTCTCGATGCCTTCGGCATCCAGGGCCTCCTCCACCAGCGGCAGCCACCACGCCGCGTCCCCGCGGTTCTCCTCGCGCATCTCGACGTACCCCTGCGCCAACCGTCGATACTCGTCCATGCGCTGCCACGACCTCAGCGCCTCCTCGACCATGGCGCTCCGCGACAGGCCACGCCGACGCCCTTCGACCTCCACGGAGCGGAGGACGTCCTTGTGAAGGCTGATGGTCACCTTGACGTCTTGAGCCACGGGTCTTCCCTCGCGGGTCTTCCCTTACCGATTGCCATACCGATGGTAAGCCCTCGGCGGGACCGTCGCAAGGGATTCATCGCGCCTATGCGAACGCGGAGCGGACCCGCTGCCACACCCGCGCGGCGGCGTCGTCCTCGGAGCCGCGGGCGTCGACGACGACGTAGCGGGAGGGGTCCTTCGCCGCGAGGTCGAGGAAGCCTCGACGGACCGCCTCGTGGTAGGCGAGCGAGCGCCCCTCGATGCGGTCCTTACCACGGGCGACGCGGGCCAGCCCCTCGCCCGGCTCGATGTCGAGGATCACCGTGAGGTCGGGCGCGAGACCGCCGGTCGCGAAGGCGCCGACGCGCGCCACTTCGTCCGCGCCCAGGCCGCCCGCCACGCCCTGGTAGGCAATCGAGGAGGAGAGGTAGCGCTCGCAGATGATCACCTTGCCCGCCGCGAGCGCGGGGCGGAGGACCTCCTCGACGATCTGCGCGCGGCTCGCCATGTAGAGGAGCAGCTCCGCGCGGAGCGTCATCTCGCCGCGCGACGGGTCGAGGAGGAGGGCGCGGATCGCCTCGCCCGTGCGCGTGCCGCCCGGCTCGCGCGTGTGGAGGACGTCGCGCCCCTCGGAGCGGAGGCGCTCCACGAGCCGCTTCGCCTGCGTCGACTTGCCGCAGCCGTCGGGACCGTCCAGGACCAGGAAGCGGCCCGCCATCATGCCTCCAAGCGAGCGACGCCGAAGACCTCTTCGAAGGCCTGGATGCAGGCGTCGAATGCCGCGTCGAGAGGGACCGGGCGCCCGACCTCCAGGGAGAGCGTCGTCACCGCGGCCCCCGGCACCCCACAGGGGTGGATCCAGCGGTAGGGGGCAAGGTCGTTCGCGACGTTCAGGGCGAAGCCGTGCGTCGTGACGTGGCGGCGGACGCGGACGCCGAGCGCGCCGAGCTTGCGATCGCCTGCCCAGATGCCCACGAGCCCCTCGCGGCGCGTGGCCTGGACGTCGAAGCGGTGAGCGACGCGGATCATCACCTCCTCGAGGCTGCGGACGTACGACTTCACCGAGAGGCGGTGCTCGCGGAGGTGGAGGACCGGGTATCCGACGATCTGGCCCGGGCCGTGCCACGTGACGTCGCCGCCGCGCTCCGTGCGGCGGACATCGGTGTGGTGCGCGAGGACGTTCGAGGAGTGACCGTTGCGACCGATGGTGATCACCGAGGGGTGTTCAAGGAGGAGGAGCGAGGTCGTGGAGGGGACCTCCAGGGCTTTTGCCTCGAGCAGCGCCATCAGCTCGGTCGCGGCGTCGTAAGCGAGGACGCCGGGGCGCAAGAGGGAGTACGCTTTCATCCACGCCGTGACGCCCTTACGGGCGTCACCCCCCCGCGCCCTTACGGGCGCGACTCCAGCGCGCCCTTACGGGCGCGACTCCAGCGCGCCCTCACGGGCGCGACTCCAGCGCGCCCTCACGGGCGCGACTCCAAGACGCGCTATTCCCGAAGGGTGACCATGTGCACGTCGTGGCCGCCCGTGGCGGCCTTCAGCTCGTCCAGCAGCGGCGCCGGGACGGGGTCGTCGAGCGTGAGGATCACGACCGCCTGCTGCCCTCGCACCGCACGGCCGACCTCCATCCGGGCGATGTTGATGTTCGCCTTCCCGAGGATCGTCCCGAACTTCCCCACCATCCCCGGGCGGTCGGGGTAGAACATCACCAGCATGATCGCGCTGGGCTTCAGGTCGACGTCGAAGCCGTCGATCCGCGTGATCCTCGGCTCCTTCCGCTCGCGCAGCGTCCCATTCACGGTCCGGCGCCCACCCTCGGTCTCGACGTGCACCGTGACGAGCGAGACGTAGTCGGGGGCCTCCGCCGAGCGGCTCTCCAGCACGGAGATCCCCCGCTCCTGCGCGATCACCCGCGCGTTCACCATGTTCACGCGGTCGCCGCAGACGGGCACCAGCACGCCGCGGAGCGCCGCGACCGTCACAGCGCGCGTGTCCCGCGAGGCGATCTCGCCGAGGCACGTCACCTCGACCCGCTTCACGGCGCCGCCCGCGAGAGCACCGGCCAGCGTCCCGAGGTTCTCCGCCAGATTGACGAAGGGGATCATCTGCGCGTCCCCCATGCCGACCACGTTCACCGCGTTCTGGATGGTCCCCCGCTTGAAATAGTCGATGCACTGGCGCGCGACGTCGACGCTCACCTTGAGCTGCGCCTCCTCGGTGCTCGCGCCGAGGTGCGGCGTGAGCGTGGCGTTGTCGAGCGCGAGGAGCGGGCTGTCGCCGAGCGGCTCCTTCTCGTAGACGTCGAGCGCGGCGCCGGCGATCTGCTTTTCCTTGAGGGCCTCGGCCAGTGCCTTTTCGTTCACGATCCCGCCCCGCGCGCAGTTGACGATCCGCGCCCCCTTCTTCATCCGCTTGAACTCCGCCGCCCCGAAAAGGTCCCTGGTCTTGTCCGTGAGCGGCGTGTGGATCGTGACGAAGTCCGCCTGCTCGATGAGCGCATCGAACGTGACCAGCTCAATCCCCAGTTCCTCGGCCTTCTCGCGCGTCAGGAACGGGTCGAAGGCGAGGACGCGCATCTCCAGGGCCTTCGCGACCCGCGCGACCTGGCCGCCGACCTTGCCGAGCCCCACGACGCCGAGCGTCTTCCCGGACAGCTCCACCCCCATCAGCCCGCCGCGCTCCCAGCGCTTCTGCCGCAGGAGGGCGTCGGCGCGCGCGACGTTCCGTGCGCAGGCGAAGAGGAGCGCGAGAGTGTGCTCCGCCGCCGACGAGACGTTCCCGAACGGCGTGTTCATGACGAGGACGCCGCAGCGCGTCGCCGCCTCTACGTCGATGTTGTCGACGCCGATCCCGGCGCGCCCCACGATCTTCAGGTTTCGCCCCGCCTGAAGCACCCGCGCGGTCACCTTCACCGCGCTCCGCACGAGAAGCCCCTCGTACGCGGGGATCGCCTCGACGAGGTCGTCCTCCTTCATCCCCAGGCGGACGTCGACCTCGAATCCGTCCTCGAGGCGGAGGAGCTGGAGCCCCTCCTCGGCGAGGGAGTCGGCCACGAGAATCTTCACCATGCTAGCTCTTCACCCGCTCGATGTACTCGCCCTTCTCGGTGTCGACCCGGATCACGTCCCCCTGGTTGACGAACGGAGGGACCTGGACGATCAGGCCGGTCTCGGTGGTCGCAGGCTTGTACTGGTTCGTGGCGGTGGCGCCCTTCATCCCCGGATCGGTCTGGGTCACCAGGAGGTCGACATTCGTCGGGAGCTGCACGCCGATCGGGTTCCCGTCGATGTAATTCAGCTTCACGACGGTGTTCGACTTCAGGAACTTGATCTCGTTGGCGAGGAACGTCTTCTGGACGTGGACCTCCTCGTAGTTGGACTGATCCATGAAGACGTGCGCGTCGGCGGAGTCGTAGAGGTACTCTAGCTCCTTCTGATCGATGTACGCGATCTCGATCTTGTCGAACGACTTGAAGCGGACCTCGAGGTTGCTGCCCGACAGGATGTTCTTCATCTTGGTCTGGATCATCGCACGCCAGTTCCCGGGCGTGACGTGATTGACCTCGAGGATGGTGTAGAGCCCACCCTCGTGCTTGATGACCATCCCCTTGCGGACTTCGGTGGCCTGGATCGACATGGTTCGGTTCCTCGGTAGGAAAGGGCCACCACTATACGCAAAGGAGCGGCGGGACGCAAGGCGCGGGCTACGCCAGGTTCACGCCCGCGAGCTTGCAGAGGAAGACGGGCAGCTCGGTCGCGGGCATCGGGTCCTTCAGCTTTTCCTTCTTCTTCGCGACGAGGACGACGCCGTACTCGCTCGCCTCCTTCGCGGGGCGGCCGCAGGACCCGTGGATCAGGTCGGTGTGCGTCTCGACGGAGCGGGTCTCCTTGTTCACGAACAGCTCCAGCGGATCGAGTCCCGCCTTCCCGCTCCACCCGATGTACTTCATGAAGGGGGGGGCCTTCGTGTCGTCCAGCCACCAGTGGTAGTTCAGCCACCGGTCCTTGCGCGCGACGACGATCAGGTCCCCCGACCGCGGGTGGTCGATCCTCAGGTCGTGCTTCTCCTGCTCGCCGAGGACGAGGTCGACCCCCTCGACTTCCTTGAGCAGCGACTTGACCGTGATCGCCCCCTTCTCCGTGTGCGTGTAGACGTGGCCGATCTGGTGCGTCACGACCGCGACCGCCTCGCTGTTCCCCCAGTCGACGTATTCCTTCCCGCTGACTTCCCGGATGTCGAGCATGTTGAGCCGGCGGAGGACCAGGTTCAGGTCGACGCTGTCCTTCACGTCGCTCATGCCGAACCCCGACATGAGCACGAACTCGGCGCCCTCCTTCTGGCACGCCTCGTAAACCGACTTCACGAGCCCGTCCACCTTCCCCAGTTCGAGCAGCGTCTGCGGGCTCGACGGGCCGTAGCGCAGGAGCACGTAATAGAGGTTCGGGAGGCACGCGAACGTGATGGTCGGATGGAACTGCTCCAGGACCGACACGGCCGCCTTCGCGATCCACTCGCTCGCCTTGAACGAGACGTTCGGGCCCCACCACCACGCGTGCTGGAACTCCCCGAGCGTCTTCGCGAGCGACTTGTACAGGTCCTTCGGCTTCGAGACCGGGATCGAGATCGTCTCCCCCGTCAACGACAGGGCCGGCGCCGCCGTGACGTAGTAGTCGCAGTTCGCGTAGTGGAGGTTCGAGAGGAAGAGCGCCGCACAAGAGAAGTCGAGCTGCGCCTTCTTCGCCTGCACCCAGATCCGGTCCCCGAGGACCGCCTTCGCGGAGCCGTTCCACGAGCGGACCTCCATCGTCTGGCGGTCGAAGAAGTGGCTCCCGATCATCCCGTGTTCGTTGGCGTACGTGCCCGTCGTCAGCGTCGCGTGGGCGCTGTCGAGAACGGACGGGAACGAGGGCTTCACCCCCGCATACGCCGCGTCAGCCTGGATCAGGCGAATGGTCGGAAGGCGGTCCGTCCGCTTCATGAGCGACGGGGAGAGGCCCGGTATGTCGAGGACGACGACGGACTTCATGGCTTCTCGAAGAGGTCGGCGGGTTCGACGTAGGCTTCCTTCACGAGCAGTTTCTTCACGCGCACGACGTTTTCGTTCACCTTCTGGTTCTGGACGATCTTGCGGATCTCGTCCTGCACCTCGTCGTTCTCGAGGCCGCGCTGCTCCGCCTCCTGGCGGTCCTCGGAGCGGACGATGACGAAGGCGTCGGTGCTCTCGATGAGCGGCCCCAGCCCGCCCTTGGGGAGCGAGAAGAGCGCGTCGCTCACCTCCGGGCGGAAGTTCGCCCGCTCGCTCCAGTCCCAGAAGCCGCCCTCCGCGGCGCGGACGCCCGAGTACCAGAGGGCCAGGAGCGCCATGTCGGCCCCCTCCTGGATCTGCCGCAGGATCGACTCCGCCTCCGCCTTCTTCTCCGCCTTCGTCGTCGCGTCGAAGTAGATGACGATCTGCCGCGACTTCACCTTCTCGGCGATGTGGAAGTCCTCCCTGTGGTCCGCGAAGTATTTCTGCACCTCGCGCGGCGTCACGAAGGAGTCGAGGGGCATCTTCGACTCGGGCGTCACCTGCTTCTGGCGGAACCCGAGCTTCGTGAGGATCAGCTCCCTCTGGATCATGTCGGTGCGCACGCGCTCGCGGTAGTCGTCGAACGAAAGCCCCATCTGCTGGAGCTCCGCGATCATCTTCTCCTTCGAGCCCTTCTTCTTGATCTGCCCCTCCATCTCCTTGTCCAGCTCGCGCTCGTCGACCTTGATCCCCTCCCCCGCGGCGGCCATGAGCATCACCTTGTCCTCGATCATCTCGCGGAGGGTCTTCCTCCACAGCTCGGTGGCCTTTCGGGTGTAGGTCTCGTCGTCGGGGGCGGACACCTTGAGCGCCTCGAGCTCGCTCGAGATCTTCTTGTAGACCTCGTTGCCGAGGATGATCTCCTGGTTCACCTTCGCGACGACGCCGTCCTGCGGGACGAGGAGGTCGCGGACGTTCGTGCTCCCCTCGGGGGGCTTCTTGTCGGGCGTCGCCTGCTGCGCGGCCAGGGGCGCACACGCGATCAGGCACGCCATCAGGAAGAGGTTCCGTGTCATGTCGGCCCTCCTTCCTCCACTCTTCGGGAAAAACGGGCGCGGTAGTATAGCCGGCCCCCTTCCCCTCGGCAAGCTCGGGTCTTATCGCAGGTAAATCGGGTTGGAGTAGATCCACGGCTGGAGCTTCCCGCGCGCCTTCGTCCAGGCCTCCACGCGGTACACCCCGGGGCGGTCCGCCTCGACGGTCCAGTCGTCGGTCTCTTCGGTCTTCCACACCTTGCCGTCCCGCACGATGCGGACCTCGGTCCGCCGCGGGAGGACCACGCGGAGGGTCGTCCCCTCCCGCCAGCTTGCCTCGTCGCCCAGGACGAGGTCCTCGTCGCCGCAGCGCGCCGTGAACGAGAACCCCTCGGGGTCCCCGAAGAGGCCGAACGAGACGTAGGCGTGCCCCGCGGAGAGGTGGTTCACGATTGGGTCGTGACCCTGCCGCTCCGCGAAGACATGCGTCTGCACGAAGCGGAACGTGCGGGGGTAGGGGTCGAGCTGGAGGCCGAGGACGCGGATGTTCTGGTGCGCATCGTTCCCGGCGACGCCGACGACGCGGCGTTCCCGGGTCAGCGCGTCCCAGCGCGCGACGATCTCGGTCTGCGGGTTGAAGAAGACGGTGTAGATCCACTCGGGGTCCCCGCGGTACCCGAGGAGCTTCCGCACCCACGTCGCGGGGGTCTCGTCCTTGGTGTCGGCGTGGAGGTTGTAGATTTCCATCCCGAGGAAGCCCTCGAGGCCCCAGTCCTTCACCTCTTCGGGATGGGCGATGAACGGCAGCCCGCCCTGCATGAGCACGGCGTCGATCGCCCCCTGGGTCCCATCGGCGCCCTGGATCGGCTCGTGGAGGTCGCAGGCCAGGAGCTGGTTCGTCTCCGCGCCCGGGAAGAACCAGGTGTCGCCGTGCTTTCCACGGAGCCCGCCCGTGACGGAGCCGTCGGAGGGGTGATCGGTCATGAAGATGAAGTCGATCCCCGCCTTCCGCGCGGCGCGGACGATCTCCTCGTCGGTCCCCTTGGAGTCGTGCGAGAAGTGCGAGTGGCAGTGCAGGATGCCGCGGAGGTCGACGAGCCCGGTCTCCTCCACGGTCGGCGGCGCCTCGGCGCGGAGCGCGACGGAGGCGATCAGGAGCGCGAGGGCGAGGCGCATGTCAAACGGTCCTCCGACCCTGGGCGCGGATGAGGAAGCGGAAAATCTCGTCGCGGTCGTCGGTGCGCATCTCCTTGAACCGCACGCCGGCAACGGTGTTCTCGCCGTCGTCCTCGAAGGCCTCCATCCAGGCAATCTCGCCCAGCGCCTTGACGGGGCTCTCCGCGGCGGGGAGGAGGAGGTTGAGACCGAGGTACATCTTCCTCTGCAGGAGCTCGACGGTCCAGGCGTGGTTCGGGACGCGCAACGTGATGATCATCCCCTGCTTGGAGATGTCCCTCGAGGTCGACTCGTGCACGAGGTCCATCCCGGGGTCCTGCCGCTCCTTGGAGAGGTACTTGTAGCGGACGGTGACCTCGGACTGGACGTGCACCACCTCGAGGGTGCGCCGATCCTCCATGGAAATCTCCCGCACACCTCGACTCGCCCCGAGTATCGTCGAGGGGCTGACTGGAGGCAAGCTCGCCCTGAACCTGCAGAAGGGTCGGCGCGATTGTAGCCGGCGCCCATGGGGGCAGCAAGGACAAGTCCAGGCGTGCCCCCGCGCCACTTCGGAGCGTTGCGCAAGCGCTCGTGCGCCGCGCTTGGCTCGTCACAGGTGGATTCTCGTGGGATTGCATGAAAGGCCCCAGCACCAGCTTGATATTCCATGGCCAGAGACGGATTCGTGGGACCGCATCGAAAAGGAGGACGCCATGACGGGGATTCGTGCCTGGCTGGCCGTCGGCGCGCTGGCCGGTCTTTCATGCTGCGCGGGGTGCTCGTCCGTGCTCCCGTGGTCGGCGCGCGGTGAAACCGAAGCGCAAGTGCTCCGCACACGCATCGAGCTCGAGCGGGCGCTTCACGAGTACGAGCGGGGCGATCGACGCGACGCGGAGGGGCTCCGCCGCGCGGCAGACGAGCTCCGTTCGCGGATCCAGGGTGGAGAGGTCCGCGACGAGCAAGTGCGGCAGGAATGCGAGCGGTCCCTGGGCGAGGTGGATCATGAGCTCGCCCGGCACGAGGCCGCATTGGACGGGATCCGGGAGGCGGCGCGTCAGGGCTCTGCGCGCCTGCGAAGCCTCGATGGGAAGGGCCCATAGGCATCGAGCGAGGAGGCTGACATGGGAACGAATTCGGGAACCAGGACGCAGACGGCTGTCCTCTGCGGGACCGCCATCTTCCTCCTGGCAGTCTTCGCGGCCATCGCCATCACAGGCCCCAGGCGGGCCGTCCGGTCCTGCCTCTCGGCCTGGACTGCATGGGTGTCTGAGTGGAGAAGCGGCAAGGAGGCCCGCAACCCGGCCGAGGAACGGCCCGACATGGACGCGCGATTGGAGGCAATGAGCGAGAATCTCGACAGGGTGCGACAGGAGGCACGTCCGTGGACAATGCCCTCAGCGACGGCGCTGCAGGCCGAGGTCTCAAACCTGCGGACGGAGGTCGATCGACTGCAGCACTTGGTCCATCAGCACGAGCAGGGGATGCAGGTGGTACGGGAGACGCTCGACCAGATCGCCCAATGCCAGCGGCGAACGCGGTAGGTCCCCCTCGGGCGACTCCCATCAAGCTCCTCGAGGGGGTGTCCTTCAGTTCATCACCGCACGCGCAGCGATTCGCGAGGAATTCCACGACCCGGCGCGCGCGTTCTCACCGGTCGAAGCCGAGCGGCAGACGGAGACGACCGTCGCGGGCCAGCTACCCCGATGGAACTCATGGATCCATGCGCCAGCGGAGCATGCCGGTCTGCAGGAAGGACCCGACCGAGACCGGCGCGCGTTGCGCGACGCGGAGGGGCCGCGCCTCCGCCGAGTACGAAACAAGGACGCCGCCGTTGCCACCCAGATCGAACACCCAGCCCTGGCGCCGGGCGACGATGAACCCCATGTGGCGTCGGCCGATCTTCCGCCCCACCCGCGATGAGTCCAGGCGGTAGTCGCAAGTCGTGCCGCGACCGACTGTCCGGAATTCGCCCCCGATCCTCATCTGGACGTCGGTGTTTTCCGGCGACAGTCCGGCGAGTCCATACGTCTCGCTTCGGGGATCAAACTGCCAGCCGCGCTCGTCCAGGTCCGAGGAGAGCGTGCTCCCCATGTCGTCGTCCAAGGGGCCGGACGACCCGCGCCTTCCCTTCCAGGGGGCCTGCCACCGATAGATGCCGACGACGTCCCTGGCTCCCTTTGGCAGGAAGGGTCCGAACCAGGCGAAACGCGCGGACGTCTCGCTCGTCAGCAATCCATGCACGACGTCGGAAATCACGATCTCGTCGGCGTCCGCCTGCCCCATGGTGCGGGATGCGAGGTTGACGGCATCGCCCGCCAACTGGCTCCCCTCGGCAATAGCCACTCCCTCGTGCAGCCCGATCCGGATCCCGAACGCGAACCCCGGCGAGACGGCGGTCCACCAATCGCGGATGGCCTCCTGCATGGCGAACGCAGCGCGGACGGCGCTATTCGCGTCGTGAAACGCCCCGAACAGGGAGTCGCCCGCCTGGTCCACGAACCACCCGTCGTGGGCGTCGATCTCCTTTCGGATGAGACCATCGTGTTCCCGCGTATAGCTCCGCGCCCTTTCGTTGCCCAGCGCCTGGAACAGGGGAACGCAGCCCTTGATGTCGGTGAACAGGAACGTGAGCCGTTTCTCCCCATGGCCGCGGGTCGTTGGCGACGCGTCCCCTGCCTCCGGTTGATCGTCCCCGCTGCTCATGTCGGGCTCCGTCAATCCTGTCCCCGTCTGGCGTAGATGGAGAGGAGGTACGCCGTCTCATCGCGGAGTTCCTCGGGCGTGGAGCACACGAGGCGCAGGAGGCGGACGAAGTGCTCCTTCAGCCGCTTGCGCGCGCGGTCCAGACCCGTATTCACGGCGTCGATGTTGCGCCTGGTCCGCTGGGCGATCTCGGCCTGCGTGAGCCCCTGGTCGTAGTACATCTCGAGGAGCTCGACATCGGGACGCCCGCGGCGGGCGGCCTCCTCGCGAAGCGCCTCCCTGGCTCCCAGCATCACCTCTTCTGCGTAGAACCGGTCGAAGTCCACGCGTTCTTCACGGGGAGCCGCGAGCGCATGCGAGACCTCGTCGAAGTCCACGGAATGGTGTCGACCGCCGCGGCGGGCGGCGCGCTCCTTGCGGACGGCGTTTCCCATCACGTTCCGCGTGACGGCGAGGAGGAGGTCGCGGAACCGGCCCTTGGATCGATCCGCCTTCGCGAGAAACGACGGACGGAGGACGGTATCCATGACCTCGTCGGCAATCAACTCCGCATCCATCCGCGGGGGGAGCCGTCGGCTGAGGAAGAGGAACACGGGGCGGCGGTACTGCTTGTAGACCCCTTCGATCGCCTTCGGATCGCCCTTCCGGGCGCGATCGAGTCGGGACCAGACAGTGAGGAACAGGTTGGAGGGTTCGTCGCTCGGATCAGTAACGATGGGCCGCATAGGAGCCTCCAGGTCCAGGAACGTGCCCCTGGCCATGCACGGAATATACACTCCGGTCCGGGGGCTTTCCAAAATCCTGAGAATTGCGCACAGGTGCGGTTTGGAATTCCCTTGTCCTTCAACATCCCCGGGTGTATTCACGCGCGTGAGGCTTGTGTGTTCGCGGAGCCGGCGATGGACACCCAGCCCTTTATCGACTTCCTCCTCAACTACCGTCTGCTTCCCTGGCAACAGGGAGTCGCGCTACGGAGCCTCGTATCGCCGGACCTCCCCGACCTGGTGGATCAGTTGGTTGATCGCGGGCCCTTTCCGCCCAAAGCGAAGGCACTCCTCCTCCGCATCGGTGGCATTCTCCTCGAGAGCGGGTGGCAGGAGCCGCAGGGCGACGTGGGTCACGAACTGAAGAGGCTCATCGGGGAGCTGGCCGAGTGCGGACGTCCCCGGCCCAATCCACAGCTCTTCGAGGACATGAAGGCGGTTCGGCCCGACGACGACAGTTCCTCCCTCGATGTAGAGCTCGGAGTCTCCCCGCGGGCGGGACGGCGCTGGGGCGACTTCGAGATCGAGGACGAAATTGCGCACGGGTCCTTCGGCATCGTCTACAAGGCAAGGGACAGCGCGACGGGGAAGACGGTCGCGCTGAAGGTCCTGAAAAAGAGGGAGGAGGCCGACTGGTTCGATCAGAAGCTCTTCAAGAGGGAAGGGGACATTCATCGAACCCTGCAGCACCCCAACATCGTTCCTGTGCTCGACGGCGGAAGGATCGAGGGGCATCTCTACCTCGCGATGGAGTTCGTCAATGGCATCCCGCTCAAGTCCCTGTTGGGGAAAAGGACCGAGGGGCGCGAAGAGGGGACCCCGATTCCCTGGGAGGCAGCGATCCGGATCATTGCGTATGCCTGCCATGCCGTCGAGTACGCGCATTCTGAGCAGGTGATCCACAGGGACATCAAGCCCGGGAACATCCTCGTCGCCACGAGCCGGCCCGATTGGTCCAAAGCCCTGGCGGGACGCGACCTCGAAACGAGGGGATTCCGTCCTGCGCCTCCCCTGCGTACCAGGGATGGCGAGAATGCCGAATACTGGCCCGTCATCTGCGATTTCGGGCTCGCAAAGTCATTCCGTCCGGACCGCAAGGCTCTCACCCTGACCCTGAGCGGGCGCCCGATCGGAACCGTCGCCTACATGTCACCCGAGGCGGCGAGGGGGGATCGCGACAAGATCGACGAGCGGAGCGACGTGTACTCCCTGGGGGCGACGCTCTATCACCTCGTGACCGGTCGAATGACGTTTCAGACCGCAAGCAAGGAACGCTACCTCGCGCGGATCATCCGCGAGGAGCCGCCTTCCCCCCGGTGGTGGGTCCCGGGTCTGCCGCAGGAGGTGGAGACAATTGTCCTCACGGCGCTCATGAACGAGCCGACAAAACGCTACGCCAGCGTGAGGAACATGCTCGACGACCTCCTGAGCCTGTGTCGGACCGGGAGAATCGCTCGCAACCCGATCCCGAACATCCGGCCGGTCGTCATTCTGCACGACGGACGCGATCAGTCGGAGATGGTCCGGATCGAGGGAGGCGAATCCTGGATGGGATCAAGTCACAGGGCGGCCCCCGCCGAGGAGAGGCCTCGACACCGCGTCACCCTGAAGACCTATTTCATCGATTCCTACCCCGTCACGAACGTCCAGTACGGGCTGTTCCTCTACGACGGGCACGGGGAGTGGTGTCATCCCGACGAGCCTGTGTCCAAGGACCATACCCCTTCCACGTGGTCCGAGGAGGGTTGGCGCGAGTCGTCCCTCCCCGTGTGCGGCGTGGACTGGTGGGACGCCTTCGCGTACGCCAAATGGGCCGGCAAGCGCCTCCCAACCGAGGGCGAATGGGAGGCGGCCTGCCGCATCGGGTGCGAGGGCGACTACGGTTTTTCGAATGCGAATGGACGCCTGGGCGACTACGCCTGGTATCGCGAGAATTCCGAGAGTCGGACGCACCCTGTGGGAGAGAAGCTCCCGAACGCCTGGGGGCTGTATGACATGCACGGGAATGTGGCGGAGTGGTGCGCGGACTGGTACGACGAGGACGCCTACAAGCGGACGAGTCGAATGAACCCCAAGGGACCGTCCGACGGGAGCCAGAGAGCCTATCGCGGCGGCAGTTACCTCGAATCCAAGAACGACGTGCGGTGCGCGTCGCGCGGGGGCCTCGAACCCCACCTGAGGAAGGCTGGCGACTTCGCCTTCCTCGGAATTCGCTGCGCAAAAGACGGCGAATAGTACCGGGGTGGATGTTCCCGAGAAAGCCCGTGTTCACGGATCCACATTCACTTGATGCCGCGACCTTGCCCCCCGCGGGGGCTGACTCGGCTTGCCGATGGGCGTCTGCAGGAGGAGATCATGCCAGATACGTCCCGCCGCCCATCCGAGAGAGGCGGAACCTCCGTCTCGTCGGCGCCCCCGCCGACCGTCTGGGCGCGGGCCGCCCGCTCCGTCGGAACCCCCGTCCTGGAGGTTGCGGAACATGGTGGGCGGTACCTCATGGATCTTGCCCGGACCATTCGCGGGATTCGCGGCGTCCCCCGTGGAAGCGTCCTCGAATACTGCGTGAAGACGGGCGTCGAGGCCGTGCCCATCCTGATCGTGATCGGCTTCCTCATGGGACTCATCCTCGCGATGCAAGCCTCGGTCCAGTTGAAGCCCTTCGGGGCGACGATCTACGTCGCGAACCTCGTGGGCGTCGCGATGGTCCGCGAGATCGGGCCCCTCATCACAGGTGTTCTCGTCGCGGGACGGAGCGCTTCCGGCTTCGCCGCCGAGGTAGGATCCGCCAAGATCAACGAAGAGGTGTCGGCGCTCACGACCATGGGCCTCGACGTCCATCAGTACCTCTTCACCCCGAAGTTTCTGGCTACGGCGGCCGTCGTTCCAGCGCTGGCGCTGCTCACGGAGGTCATGGGGATCCTCGGGGGATTCGCGTTTGGCGTGAGCACGCTGCACATCGGTTGGAGCTCGTATCTGGCGCAGACACGCGACGCGCTCCACGGTCTCGACCTCGTGAGCGGCATGACAAAGGCCTTCTTCTACGGGGCCATCATCGCGCTCGTCGGAACGGCGAAGGGAATGCGCGTCGAGCGAGGGCCTTCCGAGGTTGGGGACAAAGCTCGCAGTGCCGTGGTCCTTTCCATCGTCTTGATTGTGATCACGGACTTCGTTTTCACGGCGATCTTCCATGCCGGAGAATAGGGTCGAAGCGGGTGCGCCCCGTGATGCGTCCGTCGGGCCTCACGCGATTGTCGCCGATCGCTTGTGGGTCCGCATGTCTGGAGAGGTGATCATCTTGTCCGCGTCGTTCACCATCGACGTCGGGAGGATCACGTATGTTGCGGGGCCCAGCGGTATCGGAAAGAGCACACTCATCAACGTCGCCAGCGGGCTCGTGCGCCCCTGGAAGGGCCAGATGCGGGTCCTGGGCGTCGATCCCTTCGACTGTTCGCGCGAGCGACTCAGATCGCTTCGCCTAAGGATGGGAGTGATGTACCAGAGCGGCGCGCTGTTCCAGTCGCTCACGCTTCTCGAGAACGTCATGTTCCCGCTGATCGCGCGCAAGGAGTGTTCGAGGGAGAAGGCCAGGGAACGCGCCATCGAAGCCCTCCAACTCGTCCACCTCGAGGCTTGGAAGGACCATTCGCCGGGTCAGGTGAGCGGTGGGCAGCGCAAGCGCGCGGGGCTAGCCCGGGCGATGGTCTCCCGGCCGGACCTGCTTCTTTGCGACGAGCCTTGCTCCGGGCTCGATCCAGCCCTTGCGGCAGAAATCGACGAGATGATCGCCTCGCTCAACTACGACGAACAGGAGAAGAAGTATCGGACAATCGTGGTGGTATCGCACGACCGCGACAGCATCCTGAACTACGCGAAGAATGTTGTCTTCCTCGGCAAGCACCCGGGCCCGGCACCGACGTTTTTCGTCGATTACGGCACCAAAAAGAAAATCCAGGACAGTCGCAATCCCGTCATCCGCTCCTTCTTCGATCGTGAGCCCCTGGCGGCCGCCCCAATGGTCCCCGTTCCTCCCCGGGAGATGCGCCCATGAACCCCGAACCAAAGACCCGGGACAAAGTCATGGTGTCCCTGTTCTTCGCCGTCTTCGTCGTCGTGCTGCTGATGGTGCTGTACCTGATGGGAACGCTCGATCGAGTCTACTCTCCGAGGAAGTGCCTCTACGTGGCATTCCGCGAGTCGGTTAGCGGCCTCGAGGAGGGCTCGCCGGTGACCTACTTCGGCGTGAAGGTCGGCGAGGTCGGGACCGTCATGCCGATGGGCCGCCCAGAGGCAAAGACCATCGTCGCGGGCGCGGGTGTCGTCCTTGATCCCGACCACGCCAATCCCCTCGGTCAGCCCTTGGGCATGAATGGCGTCCAGATCACCGGCGTGTGGAATCAGGACGAGAAGGCGACGATCCCGAATACGCAGCAACCCGAGGCGGGGCGACGAAAAGGCGGCTGGCCTGTGGTCCTGGTCGAGATCCGCGTCCAGAAGGAGTGCTTTGGCGACCTGAATCACGACACGTCTGCCCAACTGGAGCTGCTCAACATCACCGGAGGAAACGCCATCCGGATTGAAACCAAGCCCAGCGGGTTCGGCAAGCTCAGGGAAGGCGACGTGGTCGTGGCCACACGGTCTCCCTTCACTCGGTTCAAGGAGAGGCTCTGGGACGAGAACACGGGCATCCTGAGCGAGGACAACATCGCCCACCTCAAGGGGCTCATCGAAAATATGAAGAACATGTCCGAATCGCTGAACCGGGTCGTGAAGAACCGCGAGGGCGACATCGACGCCATTGTCGGGTCCTTGAGGGCAATCACGAGCCGGCTCGAGGAGTTGACCCAGCGCGATGGCAAGGAGGCCCACCTGACCGCGGTCCTGGTGGACATGAGGGTTCTCCTGGAACGGATGAATCGATCGACCGCGGAGGACGGGGACCTGACGCTGCTCCTGAAGGAAGTCCGCGAGGTTGCGGCCGCCGTCAAGCCGCTGGTCGAGCAGCCCCCTCCCGGAGGCGGCGACCCGGGGCACGCGAACGTGGTGTCCCTGGTGGGCAGCATGCAGGACCTCGTGAGGTCGTTGCAGAGCCTGGCAGAGCAGGTGAGCGTGATGGCCGGTTCGGTCGATCTCATGCTCGCGGAGAACCGCGAGCGTCTCGCGCAGGTCCTGGAGGACATGGACCGAATGGCGCGGCGGGTGCGAGACCTCGCCGGACAGATCGATCAGGACCCCTCCAGCCTGGTGGGCGGGAGACGCGGCGAAGTCATCGGCTCGCCGGCGAAATAGGAGTCGGTCCGTGCGCAAGCCCTCTCTCGACATCGTCTTGGGAACGGTCGTACTCGTGGCCGCGTTTGCGCTCGCTGCGCGCGTCGTCGGGGGCCTGGTCGTCGGCGTGAAGCGATCCAGCACGGTGGAGGTCGTGCTGTTCGAGAACGCGCGCAATGTGCGGACGGGCACGGACGTATTCTTCAACGGCGTCTGGGTCGGCTACGTATGGTCCGTGGAGCCTTTCCCGTCCGGAAGGGACCGAACGAAGTGGATCTCGCGGGTCCTGCACCAGGCCCAGATCGACTGGTTCCATCGATGGGGTCGGCGGCACGGTCGCAGGCCCCCGGCCTCCTGGCCGCAGCGGCTCGCTCTCCTGTGGTTCGGTGTCCCGCGCGACGAGCTCAGAAGCCATCCGTGGCCCGAGGCGGGGCGAGCCAGAGTGGCTACCATCCACCTGGTCGAAGAGGAAGCGGGGGTCCCGCTCAAACCGGCCCCGAGGGCCACCGTCGAGCCGAACTTCGTGACAGGGGTCGCCACGGTCTACCTGTCGAATGATCGGCCGGAGGATGTCACCTCTCCTCCGTCCAAGACGGTGCTCTCGACACCTGCCCGTGGCTTCAGCGATCAGGTTGACGGCTGGATGACGGGGGTCGAGAATGCAGCGAACGGGACTCAGGATGCGAACGCCTGGTGCACGCGGCACGCGGACGCGGCGAAGGACCTGGACACACACATTGATTCGTTCGCGAGGGCATTGAGCGGCGTGAGCGGGGCCATCGGAGGGCCAACCCCCGTACCGACGACCCCGGACGAACATCCCTCACGTGATGCGCTGAAGTGGCTGCGCGACCAGCGTGAGGGGTTGGAACGGCTTACGCAGTCCGTGCGCGAGGCGACTCGTGAGTGCCGCGAGGCGAGGGAGCGCATCGAGCTGTGGCGCAGACAGATTGAGGACCTCGACGCTGCACTGCCCGGTCTTGGCCAGGGTTGGACGACAGGCCTCGACTCGACAAGCGATTCAATCTCCTCGCTCCTGCGACTCCTGGATTCGCTCGAGGGCTTGACAGGGGGCGCTGGCACGCGCCCGGGTGATGAGAGGGAGTAGGCCATGAGGTGGGATGCGATCGTCGCTTTGGCTCTGGCGTTCACGGCAGGCGGGCTGAGCGGATGCAAGATCGCCGTCGGCCCCGAGTCTTCTCGCGGCGTGAACTTCTACTCCCTGGATCACAACGGAAAGACATCGGACGGCGCGCCCGCCTCGAACGGGAAGCCGGTGGACAGTGCGCCCGCCGTCAGCGGGAAGCCCGTCCTCGCCGTGGAGCGCTTTCGCGCGCCTGAGGTCTTCGACGATGTCCGCATGGCCTATCGGCAGGGGGCGCAGATCCAGCAGTTCCGCCTGCAGCGCTGGGCGGGGCCTCCCACCGACCTGGTTCGCGAGGCGTGCGTCCAGGCGTTTCGCGGGACGAACTACTTCTCGTGGGTCGATCGCTCAGAGAGCGGCCGATCGGGGGCCTGCTTTCGGCTCGAGGGGGAGATCCACGAGATGTGCATCGTTTCGGAGCCCCAGAGCGATGAGTGGCGCGCGCGACTCAAATTGACCCTGCGTCTCGTCAGAATCGGCCACACGGACCAGGACCAGGGCTTCAAGTTCGATCCCCGCTGGACGCTCGTCGGCCAGTGGCCGGGGGAACTGGTTTCGCAGCCCCGCAAGAGCGTCGATGCCGCGATGGACGAGGCAGGGTATGCGACCACCCTGGCCCAGATGGTCTCCGAATTGGGCGAAAGGCTCGCGAACTGGGCCCGCGATGTTGCGGAGCAGGCGGCGCAGGATGCCAGCCACTAACGCATCGAGGCCGGGCTAGAAATACCGGACCTCGACGGGGATCTTCGCTTCTTCGATTCGGTCGTGGGTATCCTGGACCATCTGCTGGATCTGCGCGTGGACGGCGGACGCAATTTCGCCAGGGGACCCGCCTTCCGAAACCCGAAGAGCCTGCTGGATCTCTGACGAGGTGACCTCCTCCCGCGCCTTCATGGCGACACGCGCCCCGCGGTAGGCCCGGTACTCGATCCGGTAGCGAAGATCGTCATCCCACTGGTGGGCCGAGACTTCGATGAGCACACGCTCGTGCCTCTCCTCGGGATCGAGGACCTTCTCAATGAAGGTGTGGGGAGAAACCGCGAAGATCCGTCTCCAAAGAGAGGTGGTGTTGCGCGACAGGAAATTCCGCTGCGTGGCCACGCCAGTGACACCCTCCATAGTTCTCCCCCCTAGTAGGATCTTCGGCACGAATCCGGCACCGCCTGCATGGGATCTCAAGCGCGATATCCTCGCTCACCGCGCCTTCCCTTTCAAGCGTTTTTCTGTTCGGTGAGGAGAAACCATGCAACACATTACAGGTATGTATGTTGCGTCGCCATGACTCGGACGCCGTCGGATACATCGCCTGCCCGGGCTCCTGATGGCGGCACACGCCGCCGAAGGGCGGATCGCATGCTGAATCTGGAATCTCGGTCCTGGTCAACCGCGCGCGAATCGACCCGAGTTCGGCAGGGGAGGTCGACATCCTGGTGCGCGTCGAGACGGAGGCGGGCCAGGCCACCACCCTCCGTCCCCGTATTCACCTAGCGCTGGTGCTCGATCGCAGCGGGTCGACGGCAGGGGAGAAAATGGACCTCGCCCATCGCTGTGCCGTCCAGATCTCGAATTGGCTCACCCGTCGTCACTTACGACTCCGGGGTCGTCGTCCCGCACTCCCTCCTCGCCGACATGACGTCGGTGGGAGAGCTCGTCGCGGCCATTCATCTGGGGCTGCGGAGGCGCAGGCGGCAGGGATAGTCAACATCGCTGCGAACCGTGAATTGCGCATGGCAGGGCCTCCCTGTCCGGACGCCCCGTTGAAAGTCACCGCGCGCCTGGGAGGAGGGCGGCTCGGCCGAGATGCCGAGTCCGCCCTCCTCATTGCGACGCCTCGCGCCGGTCGGTCACTTCAGACCGAGCGCCCCGACAAGCGTGTCTAGGCCTGAGTCGACCACCTTCCCCACCCCCTCGCCGATCTTCTTCACCCCGTCCACGCCGGTCTCGATCGATCCGACGAGGATGTTGTCCTTCTTGTCGGGTTGCGGCTCCGCCGCCCGCTGGGAGCTCTCGACGCCGAGGGCTCGCGAGATCCCGCCGTGATTCTCGTCCAGCCCCTGCCTGAGGTCCGTGATCGCCGCATGGAGCGACTGGTTCGCGTACCCGCCCGCGTCTCCGACAATGTAGGCGGTCTCGGCGATCGTCCCGATCCCCTGCCCCTCCCAGAGGACGACGCCGTCCAACGTCCGCGCGAGGCGCACTGGCTTCAGGACCGTTTCCGCTCCGGCGCGATGCCCCATGAGGAAGTTCGCACCGGTCCCCGCAGGTCCAGCAACCGAGAGCACGCCGCCCCGCGCCAAGTCCCACCGCCGCATCCCGTGGAAGTGCTCGACCTCCCCCGCGAGCACCGCGTCGTACCCCTGCGCCCTGAGGGACCGCGCCACGACCGTGCCGAACGTTTCGCTCGGCAGATCGACGTAGTCCACCTGCGCGTACAGCCCGGACTCGCGGAGGTGCCTCGCGACCTCCCGGGAGATGGCGGCCACGACGTCCTCGTCGTCCCAGGCCTCGTCGCGGGTCGAGTCCCACCACGCGAGGAACTCCCGCGGCGGAGCGATCTCCGCCAGGGGACGCTTGTCGGTGAATCGCAGGACGGCAAGGCGGGCCTCCATCCCATGGGCCGCGAAGTCCTCGCATTCGCCGTCACGGTGGCCGATCGTCGTCGTGCAACCGACGGGCCCGAGCAGGGCCGCGCCCAGCAGGGTCAGGAAGGCGAGCGTTTTCATGGTCTTCCTCCTCTCGGTTCAGCATCGTGACGAAGAGGGCACTCCCGAGATGTACGAGCGGGCGCAGCGCCTTTCGGGTCGTCTGAAAATCAGGAACCGGGAGGCCCGTTCTCCATCCCGGCAACGCCCTGAGATCACTTCGCATTCCCTCGGAAGGCTACTCTTCCCTCCATTGGAAGACATGCGCGGGGGACGGCGAGATTACGGGGAGTCCGTGTTTCGCCAAGCGCCCGCCGCGCAGTCACGCGATGGCATGCGTGAGAGCGGCCTGAGGCCGTGGGAGCGAGGAGGACGGGGGGGAGGGTGCATGACCGCTAATGTACGCCCGTGGTTGAGCCGATGTCCTCCACAGGGGGGGTGATTCGCCGAGGGAAGTCACTCCCGATGTGGGGGGGCGAGTTCGATGCTGCGGAAGCTGGGGAAGCAGGAGCGCGATGCCCTGCTTGAGGAGTTCCTGACAAAGGCTCGGCAGGACTTCGAGCGGATGTTCGGCGCGGAGGCGCAGTCGGGACTGGCGACCTTTGACCAGCGCGAGGATCGGGCCGTGGACATCGCGCAGGGGATGGGGCGCTGGATGCTCGAGCAGCACATCGGGAACGACGAGAAGGCCGAAGAGGGCAAGGCGAAGGATGCCCCGTGCCCTCTGTGCGGTGCACGCTGCGGGCCTTTGCCGCCGATGGGAGAGGGGCCCCCGACGCGGTCCGTCCAGAGCCGGACGGGCGAGGTCGAGATGGGGAGATCGGAATACCTGTGCGCCGCCTGTAGGCGGCATTTTTTCCCCTCTGGACCTCGAGCTCGGGCTTCGCGGCGAGGGGTATAGTCCGAGCGTCCTGCGCAAGATCGATTACGCCGGCAGCAACGCGACGTCGTTTGCGCAGGCCGGGGAGGCTCTGCGGCGGCTGGCCGAGTTCTCCATCAGCGCCAAGCACGTCCAGCGGTTGACGGAGAAGCTTGGTCGCGAGCGGCAGGAGCACCGCGACGCCGAAGTTGCTGCGTTCCGCGAGGGGCGACTGGAGCCCGAGTACAAGGAGGCTCCGCGCGTGGTCGCCATCCACGTGGACGCCGGGAAGGTCCAGCTCCGCAAGGACGATGGCGCGAAAGGCGTGAGGGAGCCTCACTGGGGTGACAGCAAGGTGGCCTGCCTCGTGAACTACGAGGACAGGACCTTCGCCAGCGACCCCCAGCCCGAGCCGCTTTCGATCTTCCTCGACCCGCCACGGGCGGTGAAGCTCTACGCCGAGCTGGGACGCGTGCGGAATCGTCCCGAGACACTCATCTCGCCGGCTCCGCCGCCCGAACTCCCTCCTCTGGAAGAGACCTCGTCGAAACCCTCGAAACGGACCTCTCCGATCCCGCTCTTGAAAACGGCGATCGCCTCGATGGCCAGGACCGAGGAGTTCGGATGGATCGTCGCGGCGGAGGCCCAGAAGCGCCACTCTTGCGGGGCCGCGCGCGCGGCCCTCGTCGGCGACGGCGGGAATTGGATCGAGCCGCTCGGGGCATTCCACTTCCATGGCTGGGTGCAGATCCTCGACGTGGTGCATCTCATGGCCCACCTCTACACGGCCGTGCAGTGCGTCTGCCCCGCCAGTCCTCGGAAGGCCTGGAACCTCTACGAGACGCTCCTCCGCCTTGCCTGGGCGGGCAAGGTCGACGAGTTGATCGAGCGGATCGAGGCGCAGCTCAAGCGAATGCGTGCCCCGACGGCGCGAGCCTCCAGACCCGCCGACATCGAGACCGTGGAACGCACGGTCGAGTTCATCCGCAAGAACCGCGATCGCATGGATTATCCTCGGTTCCGTCGCAAGGGCCTCCCGATCACGAGCACGCTCGTCGAGTCGCTGATCAAGCAGTTCAATCAGCGCGTGAAGGGCACGGAGAAGTTCTGGATCGACGGGGGCGCCGAGGCCATCCTGCAGGCCCGCGCTGCCTACCTCAGCGAGGATGCCCGCGCAGACCGCCACTACGAGAAGCGCCCCCTGGGAAGGGTCGCTGGCCGACCGCCGGTCCGGGCGGAAGCATGAGCGGTCATGCACCCCGGGGGGGAGCCGGGCTTGTGGAGGCCGCGCCGCGGCGCTAGAATGGGCGGCCTTGGGAGGACCCGCCATGCTCGCGTACGGCGACCCGATGCCCGCCCTGGAGCTCGTGGGCCTCGACGGGAAGAAGTTTCCGCTCGAGAGCTACAGGAAGAAACGCCACGTCGCGTTCGTCTTCTTCCGCGGGTCGTGGTGAGGCCCCTGCGTCTGGAACCTCGTGGGGGTTCAGAAGCGGTACCTCGACCTCGAGCAGCTCGGCGCGATCGTCGTTGCGGTGAGCGCGGACAAGCCCGAGTCGCTCGCGGCGCTCAGGGAGAAGAAGAAGATCGCCTTCCCGATCGTCCACACGCCGGGCGGCGAGGCCTTCAAGCTGCTCCAGGTCTTCAAGAAGGACGCATTGCTGAACGCGGTCCCCGTGCCCGGCCTCATGATCTTCGATCGCACGTTCGTGCTCAGGTACACCGAGCTGCGAGACTCCCTCCTCTTCCGCGTGGGCGCGAAGTCGCTCCTGCGCGAGATCCCGAAGCTCGCGCTCGAGCTCGTCCCGAAGGGGTAGACCGTGCTGCGCCTGCTGCCTCTCTTCCTGGCCGCCGCGGTCCTCGCGGAGGACCCGCCGAAGATCCCCGACGAGGAGGCCATCGCCCTCCGCGAGCGGATCTGGACGGCGCTCGAGGACGGGAGCACGAAGACGCTCGACGCCCTCCGAATCGAGCTGCAGCGGAAGAAGCTCACGGTGCGACAGGTCGAGGGGCTGATCCGCGCGGGGAGGCCGTACGCGGAGGAGCAGAAGGGGAGCGACGTCCGCGACGTCACCGTGCGGTTCGACGGGTCGGAGGCGGAGTACGGGCTCCACGTCCCGGAGTCGTACGACCCGGCGAAGCCGCACCCGCTCGTGGTGGAGCTTCACGGCACGGGGGACACGGGGCCGCACTACCTGGCGACGGGCGGCTGGAAGGAGCTCTCCGAGGCGGAGGGGTTCCTCGTCGCGGCGCCGACGGCGTCCAGGGAGCGCGGGCAGATCGGGACACGGTACGGCGCGGAGCTGGTCTTCGACACAATCCGCGACGTCCGGGCACACTACAACGTCGACCTGGACCGCGTCTACCTCTCGGGGTTCTCGCGCGGGGCGCACGCGACGTGGTGGCTCGGCGTCTTCGCGACGGACCGCTTCGCGGGGATTGCGCCGAGGGCGGGATCGGTGCGGCAGCTCCTGACGGTCGACTCGAACAAGGAGCGGATCTGGGAGTTCTTCCCCAACGTCAGGCGCCTCCCGATCTACATCCTGCACGGGGCGCAGGACCCGATGGTCCCCTCGGAGGCGGCCCACGCCGCGGCGGACAAGCTCAAGGAGCTGGAAGGGGACTACGTCCTCGACGAGCGCAACCCGGGCGGGCACACGATTTTCCCAGATCGGAACGACGAGATGTGGGCCTTCTGGAAGGAGAAGACGCGCGACCCGATCCCGAAGAAGGCCTCCTGGGTGATGAACGACAAGCTCTTCGCGCGCGGATGGTGGCTCACGGTGGACGAGATCCGCGCGTCGGGTGGAACGCTCGAGTACGTGATCCAGGACCACACGGGGCACACGATCGAGCGGAGGAACCTGGCGATCGACACGGCGAGGGCGACGGCGGAGGTCGAGGGGCGCACGTCGATCCGGATCACGGGGCGGAACTGCGGGAAGGTGACGCTGCGACTGGACGACCGGATGGTGGACCTCGACCAGGAGGTGACGATCTGGGTGAACGGGGTGGCGGAGAGGCACAAGTTCGCGAGGTCGATGAAGACGCTGCTCGAGACGGCGGCGGAGCGGCTCGATCCGGGGATGGCGTTCACGGTGAAGACGACCGTTCGGGTGCCGTAGTTGCAGAACGATGGCGGAGGCGACGAACATCGCGGTCCGAAGGCGACCCGAATCGACGTCGATATCTGATATCTGACATCTGAGGTCTGATATCAGATATGCTCCGGAAACCCAGCGGCTTCCTGGTTATATCTGATATCAGACCTCAGATGTCAGATATCAGATATCGACGTCCACGACGGTGGCGACCCGACCTCGTCGTTCGTGGGCTCCGCCATCGTTCTTGATTCCCCTCTCGCCGTAGGCTAGCCTCCCTCGCCGAACGTCGGACTCAACACCGTGATCCCACATGAAAGATGAAGTCCGCGAGTTTCTCTCCTTCCTCGACCGGAGAGGCTTCAAGGTCACCCGCCCCCGGCGGGCGATCGCGGAGGTCGCCTTCGCCACGCACAAGCACTTCACGCTCGAGGACCTCATCCGGATGACCCGCCAGCGCGACCCGTCGATCGGGCGCGTCACCGTCTACCGCACCCACGCGCTCATGGTCGAGGGAGGGTTCCTCGAGAAGGTCAGCGTCGCCGACGGGCCGGCGAGCTACGAACACACGACGTATCACCCCCACCACGACCACATGGTCTGCGAGTCGTGCGGACGGATCATCAACTTCCGCGACGAGACCGTGGAGCGCTTCCCCGAGGAGGCGTGCCGCGTGGAGGGGTTCGAGCCCTCGTCGCACATCCTCACGATCTTCGGGACCTGCCAGCGGTGCCAGAAGCAGGGCCCGGCGCGCCCCGGCCGATCGCGCGCCCGCGGCGGCGCGGGCCGATGAACGCCTACCAGGCCCGCACCTCCCCCACGAAGCTCCGAGGCGGGTACTACACGCCGATCGATCTCGCCCGCCTCGTGGTCCGCCGCCTGCGCCCGGGGCCGGATGACCTGGTCGTCGACCCGGCCTGCGGCGACGGGAGCTTCCTCGAGGCGGCCGCCGCGGAAGGGGCCACGCGGATCTTGGGGTTCGATGTCGACCCGGAGGCCGTGGAACAGGCGCGTGCGCGCCTTGCCGGCGCCGGGGTCGCGCGCCACGCGGACGTGCTCGCGGAGCCCGACATCGAGCGGCTGCTTGGCGACCAGCCGCGGCGCGGTCGGCTCCTCGTCGTGGGCAACCCGCCCTACGTCGAGGCCAAGCGACTTGCGCGCGACGTGAAGCAGCGACTCGCCAAGCGGCATCCCGACGCCCTCGACGGCGCGCCGGATCTCTATCTCTACTTCCTGCACGTGTGCCTCGGGTGGCTGCGGGGAGACGACCGGCTCGCGTTCGTCCTCCCGAACAAGGTCCTCGTCAACGCGAACGCGCAACGGGTCCGGGAACGCCTCCTCGGGGAGGGGACCCTGCGCGGCCTCTGGCTGGCGACCCGGGCGGGCCTCTTTCCTGGCGCCGCGGTCTACCCGATCGTCCTCCTCGCGGGCCCCGGCTGCGACGAGGTCGAGACGGTCAGGTTGGCGCGAGACGACGATGGGGCACTCCAGACCGGGCCGGCCGTCCACGTCGCGGCCGCGACTTTCACGTCCACGACCTCCCGCGCACTCTATGCGCCCCCTGCGGAGCCCGTCCTCGCCCGAGCGCTCCTGCGGCTCGCCTCTCGCGGCGACGCCCTGACGGGCGTCCCCCCCCCGCGCCCTCACGGGCGCGACTCCAGCGAGCAGCGCCTCGACCACCTGCTCGACATCCGATGGACGGTGTCCTTCCACCGCGCGGGGCTGCGCGAGAAGTACGTCACCCCCCGCCGTCCCGAGGGGCCGCACGCCAGGCCGTTCCTCGGCGGGGGCCCGTTCGCCGGGAATGGCGAGGTCGCACGTCACCGCCTCCGCTGGGCCGGGTGGTGGATACGCTACGACGAGGAGGAGCTCTCGAAGATCGGGAACGCCGTGCCTGGTCCCGAGGCGTTCGGCGCCGGCAAGGTCGTCATCTGCCAGAACGGTCGGACGCTGCGGGCCGCGTGGGACGCCGACGGATACGTCCTCAAGGACACCTTCCTCGCCGGGCTCGTGCGGGAGGCGGACCACCCGCTCACCAGGCACCCCCGCGCCATCGTGGGCCTCCTCGCGACGCGCGCGGTCCACTTCTTCTACTCCCACGTCTTTCATGGAGGCCACGTCGGAGGAGGCTACCTGCACTTCCTCAGGTCGTTCCTCATCGACGTGCCGATCGGGACGTGGACCGAGGCGCAGGCGCGCGACGTCGAGGGGCTGGTCGGCACGCTCGAGCGCGGCCCGGACGTGGCCGCCGAGGAGCGGATCGAGGAGATCACGTCGAAGGCGCTGGGGCTGGGGGAGTCCGAGATCGCCGCGATCGCCGCCTGGGCGGCCGCGGACGCGAACTGGACGGCGCGCGACCGCATCCGGCAGATGTCCCCGCTCCCATGAGCCCATCCCCCAACGCCGCCGGTACCGCCTCAGGCGGCCTGTGGGCCCTCGTCGTGGGCCGCTTCACGCTCGCCGCGGGCTTTTCGCTCTCCTACCCGTTCATCGCCGTCTACCTGAAGGAGCGCCTCCACCTCTCCAACTCCGTCGTCGCCGGCCTCTTCGCCATCAGCGGCCTGGCAGTCTGCGCCGGAATGCTCATCGGCGGGGAGCTGGCGGACCGGATCGGATCGAGGCGCGTGATGCTCGCGTCGCTCTTCGCGCGGGTCCTCTTCGCGCTCGCGTACAGCGCCTGCGTGACCTGGGAGGCCTCCTTCGGCATCTTCGCCATCGTCCACGTCCTCAACTCCGTCCTGTTCGGCCTCTACGAGCCGGCCTCGCAGGCGCTCCTGACGGACCTGCTGGGGGAGCGGGAGCGGATCGAGGGATTCAGTCTGCTCCGGATCGGCGCGAACGCGGGGTGGGCGATCGGCCCCGCGGTCGGCGGGTTCATCGCGGAGAGGTCGTACGGCATCGCCTTCGACGTGAGCGCCGCCGCGTACCTGGTCGCCGCCTTCATGACGCTGTTGTGGGTCCCGAATCCCGGCCCCGCCCGCCCGCACGACGGGTTCCGCTGGAGGGCCATGAGCGGCGTCCTCGGACAGGTGGTGGCCGATCTCCGGTTCCGCCGCATCTGCCTTCTCGCCGTGTTCCTCGGGATGACGATGGGCCAGCTCGTCCTGGGGATGTCGCTCTACTGCACCCAGGAGCTGTCGCTGCCGACGTCGCAGATCGGGTGGCTCCTCACGCTGAACGGGGTGCTCGTCGTGGTGCTGCAGGTCCCGATCTCGCGGGCCCTCAAGGCGCCGCGCCTCACGTCGTCGCTCGCCCTCGGAAGCCTCCTCTACGCGATCGGCTACGCGGGGATGGGGATCGCCGCAGGGTTCCGAGGGCTCGCGATCGCCATGACCGTCGTCACGCTGGGCGAGATCATCGTCTCGCCCACGATGGACGCCCTGGCGGCGAACCTGTCGCCCGCGAAGTTCGTCGGCCGCTATCGCGGCGTGTTCAGCCTGGCCCAGCAGGGAGGTCGCGTCCTCGGCCAGCCGACGTGCGGCCTCCTGCTCGACCATCTGCCGGGCCAGCGGGTCGCGCAGTGGCTCTTCCTCGCCCTCCCTGCAGCGGTCGCCTCCGCAGGCTACCTCCTCCTCCGCCGTCGGATCTCGGCCGCCGAGGAGTTCGGCCAGCCCCCCGCGGAGCCCCTCCCCGGCGCCGACGAGCGGGTCTGACGCCACCGGAAAAGTGATGGGTTTTCCAGCAGTGACATGTGGTGACTGCTGGGTTTTCCAGCACTTTTCGGGGCGCACACCTGCGCGCCCAGCGTACGCAAATCGACGCAAGAGACTGTCACACCGTGCGTTCTGTGGCGCGATGGCGGAATTCCGCGCCGTGGCCCTCCCCTTGTCCTATCTATCCGCACCGCCGCTCGACAGTCGGGGGGTGGACGAGAGTCGGAGGGATACCCATGGTGAAGCGAATCGGTCGTCGCGGCGTGGTCCTGATCTTCGCGGTCGCAATGCTCGTCCTGCTCTCCCTGATGGGCGCGACGTTCGCCTCCGTCGCCCGCGTCGAGCGGACCGTCAGCCGCAACTACGTCGACCTCGTGCGCGCGCGGATGCTCGCGAGTTCCGGCGTCGAGTCGGCCATCGCGCGACTCACGAAGGACGCCTCCGACCCCGCCCACTGGGGCGCGTGGGCCTGCCCCGACTCGACGAGCCCTCTCGTATCGCTCGTCGCGCCCTCGTATCCTCTCGACCGCAACCGCGACGGGCGCCTGACGGTCCACGACCGCGTCCTCGTCGACGGCGAACGACTCGGCGTCACCGCCCTCCTCGCCGGCACCTATGTCTACGACGGCGACTCCGCCGCCGTCCGCGTGACCGAGGCCTCCTCCCGCTTCCCTCTCGACCTCGACAACCCGCGGATGAGCGCGATGATCGCCGCCCTCTGCCGCGCCGCAGGCCTCTCCACCGCCGTCGCGGCGGCGATCGAGCGGCACCGCGGGAGCCCCACGATGACCGTGCTGCGCGAGCGGCTCGTCGGCGAGCGGGTCATCGATGCCGAGGGGTGGGCGCAGCTCCGCTCGCTCGTCTCCATTGGCACCTGGCGCGACCCGAACGTCGTCCAGCCGGTCCCGATCGGCGAGCGACGCCGCGCCGGCCTCGTCGCGTCGACGGGCGGCGACTTCGGCTCCGGCGACCACGTCTACACCTGGGAGGAGGTCCGCCCGACGCGCATCCACCTCGCCCGCGGCGGCAGGCCGCCCGTCTACCTGCAGGAGGCCCCGAAGCCCGTGATCGTGGCGCTCCTCGCGGGCATCCAGGGCTTCTACCTCGACGAGGAGTCGTTCGCACGGCCGATCGGAAGCGCCTACCACATGCTCGATCGGCGCTACTCGTACGAGGGGGCGGACGGGAGCCTCGGCCTGATCCGCCTCTCTCCCCCGATCGAGTTCGCCCAGGCCGCAGCGATCGCCGACGAGGTGATCGCCCGCCGCATGGTGCGCCCCTTCCGCGAGTGGAGCGACTTCGAGCGGTTCGTGAAGGAGGACCTCCTTGCCCGCGGGATCGTGGACCTCCAGCAGGCCGACGTCCTCTGCACGAACGCGAATCCGAACACCTGCGTGAACGACTTCAACACCACGCACGAGCGATTCCGCTGGGTCGACAAGACCGACCTGACCGCGTGGAGCACGGAGTTCTCGCTGCAGCCCACGGGGTCTTTCGAGATCGAGTCGATTGGCCGCGTCCTGGGGGCGCGCCACGAGACGCTCGCGGAGGCGCAGGTCACCGCGACGGTGCGTGTGTTCGAGATCCACAGGGAGACCTCGCAGAAGCAGTTCCTCCGCGAGCACTGGCAGGACGGCGCGCCGCTCGAGTCGATCCTCGGCCGGGAGCGCGGCGCGGGGACCACGCGGGGGCGCATGGCGCTCACGAGCTTCCCCGAACTGCCGCGCGCGGAGTTCCTCCGCGAGGCGGACTGGGACGGGCACCTGGAGCTGGCCACGAAGAAGTCGGAGGTCGGCGACGCGAGGTTCTCCGCGTCGTTCGAGGACGGCGTGGCGCCCGAGACGGGACAGAGGGTGATCCCCGACGTGAACGGCCCGTTCGCCGAGCGCCTGCTCGCCGACCGCGGATCGAACGTGGGGAAGGTCTTCCCCGACGGCGTCTACAGCGAGCTGGATCCCTATCCGTCTTTAGCTTTGTTTTTCGCGAAGTTGTTCATGCGCGCCTCCGCACGTCTTCGAGCGTAACCCCGTGAGCGGACAGGATCGTTGAGATGG
>Ga0209726_10000863_pt1 | contig 53688 bp, 49 predicted proteins | sample Subgrocontami54m_FD_187453 | JGI IMG/M metagenome (GOLD analysis project Ga0209726, IMG submission 187453) | Subsurface groundwater microbial communities from S. Glens Falls, New York, USA - GMW46 contaminated, 5.4 m (SPAdes) (version 3) | ecosystem: Environmental > Aquatic > Deep subsurface >...
CTAATTTCCCCCAGGGGGACTACTTTCCTCTCCAGGATGCGGCGTTTTGCTTCGAGTTGGACGGAGGCATATTGCATGACGGAATCGCGTCGGGCATGATCCGTCAACATTTGCAGTTCATCGATGCACTCTCGCGAGTCCGTAGCGAGGGAGTCGCGACACACTCGCGAGTGTTTAGCGAGGATGTCGGGAGGACAGTCGGGATTACGCAACTTGCTGGGCCGATCCACCCGCTGGTGATCAGAAAAGTTGCTGATATGGAAGAAAGATTCTCCGTCTGCCGTAAAGGGGACAATGACGCCGATCCGCTCCAGGTCGGCAAGCCACTTCCGGAACTCCGTAAGCGGCAAGTCAACGTCATAGGGAAATATCTGCGCCTTGAGCCAGGCCGGGTGCCCCTTGGTGATGCCGTAGTCGTCGGAACAGGTCCAGAGTCCGGCAAAGGTAAGACGCGCCTCCCTCGGCACCGTGGCAAGCTTCTCGTCGCTCCAGAATTCAGGCTTCAGTATCCGTGATCGTGCCATTTATTTCCTTGCAGAGCATGAAAGAAGGGCAGGACGGATCCTGCCCTTCCACTACTCTTTGTTTACTGAACCGCAGTAGCCGCTTGTGCCTGCCCCTGTGATTCGCCACCATTAAGCCCGCCCAGTACCTCCCGGAATGCCTCCAGGCGTTCGGGCCGTTTCAGGGAATCCAGGAGCTTGTTCTGTTCCTGGAACTGATCGTCCGTGAGTTCCGCCAGGGAGTTCACGCTGTAGCGCTTGTTGCAGTAAAGCTGGTAGTTGTCCCAGGGTAGACTGAAATCAATCAGCCGGGTGTAGAGGCGCTTGGTGAGATCGGTCCTGACGGGAGATTTGCGCCGTGACTTGGGCGGATCTACAGCGCGGGGAAATTCACCCTGCGTCGGCGGCGTTGCCGGCTCGCGAGGCGGGACTGCCTCGGGTAACGCTTGACCTGCCGCCTGTTCCTGCGCATTCTTTCCTTCGGCAACCGGCGCAGCCTTCCCGCTGTTCTCCAGCCAGTTGAGGAGCAGTTTCCCTGTATCGCTGCCGGGCACAAAATACTTGCCGTCAAAGAGCGTGGTTCTGTCCTTGGTGGTACAAGCGGTATGGCTGTGATCGAGGTCCATGAAGACGGTGAACTCATACTCCATGCCGTCGCGCTGAATGGGGCCCATGCCGAGCTTTTTGACCTGCTTCTTGCCGTTCTCCTCCACCTGGGTGTATTCCATCTTGCTCCGCATGGTGGCGATGATGTGGCACTTGGACTGGAGCATCGTATCCACCAGCTCGTTATGCTTCGGCGTCACTTGCCGCCAGGCACTCCAGGAGTTGCCCGTCTTGTCGGCGATGCGGCCCTGGGTGTCCAGCAAGCCACCCTGACCGGACCAGGCATGGGACAATGAGTCGATGATAATCGTTCCATAGCCCTGTTCTTCCGCGGCCAGGATCGCCTCGACATACTTCTTGGGCTCGAAGGGCGCGTCGATGGTGCAGGCGTCATAGAGACCCAAGTGATCATAAAGCTCGCCGGAGCCCCTCTCCGTGTCGATCATGGCGATCCGGCCGCCGATACCGAAGGCAATCAGCAAGGCCGAGTAAGTCTTTCCCGCGCCCGCGGGGCCTGCGATGGCCAATCTAAGTTTTCCCTTCTTCCTCTCTGCTTTGTGAAACTGTGACATGTTCGTTTCCTCCTTTCTGGGGAAAGGCAATAATCATGGTTTTTTTGCCTTTGCGGATCTTGCCGATGCACAAAATCCTGGTTACCGGTGTTTCTTTTCTGACCGATTCCGCATTGACCATTCTTGATTCCTCTATTTCCATGTCTCCTCCTTTCACCCAGAGGACAGCCCCAGATCAGATTTTTCTTTGTTCCGCTCGATATCAGACGGTTACGGATGGACTACAATAAAGGGGGTGGAAAAGTTTCGGAAAAGAAGCGGTTTTTTTGCGGTCGTCAAAAAAAATTCTGGCTTCTGAAGGTAAAAAAGAAGATATTGAATTCACTGCACTTTGTATTTTGATAAGACTAAAAGTGCACTCGAAACATAATTTTATATTGACAATATTATATTTTAAGTGCAGATTGTGCCCTCAGAGGACACACAATGGACATAATACATAACACTCCGCTAAAAACCCTTGGCCCTCAAGCCGCACACCTGGTTACCTCGCTTTATGAGGAGAACAAGCCCGTCTTCCGGCTGGAAGATGTGCGAAAAATCCTTAGTCTTGATGAGGGCACCTCCCGCAGTCTGCTCAGAAAACTGGTCAACCGAGGTGTAGCAACCCGCCTGAAACCGGGTTTGTTTATCCTGGTGCCCTATGAACTGGGGAAAGAAAAAGAGTATATGGGAAGCCCGCTCATCGTTGCGCGCGAGCTGATGGGTGGGAAGGACTATTACCTTTCCCATGGCACGGCCATGGAGATTCACGGGATGGTCACGCAACCCCAATTTGTCGTTCATGTCACAAGCCCGGAAAAGCGCCGGTCCCTTCAGATCATGGGCACTAATTTTCAATGCATTACCTGCAAAAGTGAGCACTTTTTTGGTATGGTCGATCACTGGGTGACGAAACAGGAACAGGTAAAGGTCAGCGACCTGGAAAAAACCATTATTGACGGCCTGTACCTGCCCGCGTACTGCGGTGGCATCCCGGAAGCAGCCAAAGGGATTTGGATGCGCCGGCAGGATCTGAATACGGACCGTCTTATTGAGTACGCGCTCAAGATGAACATTGGCGCCGTCATCCGCAGGCTGGGCTACCTCCTTGAACTTTACAAGATCGGCACCATGGAACACCTGGAAACCCTACTTGGCAGTCTCACAGATACTTACGCCCGGCTCGATCCGCTTCTGCCGGCGGAAGGCAAGTTCCTGAGGAAGTGGCGATTGCAGCTTAATGTGACACCCGACGAACTCCTGTCGGTGGTGAAAACATAATAATGTTGCTGAAAAAGTAGCAAACGGATTGTGTCATAAAGGCAGGGTAGGAAACTTATTTAAAGATTTTCTGCGTAACTCCTCTTTCAAGGTCCGTTTCCTTCGCTATGTTCAATAGGCGCCGATGCACGGAAGCGGCGATATTATTTGGCCGGGGATTTGTCACAGCAACGCCTCCACGTAGGGGCGCATGATCTTCTCGACTCGGCACACACGGGCATAGTTCATCAGTTCATCCACCCTAAAGCGTTTCCTCTGCCGATAGAACTTCAGAGCCTCGAGGGCGACATCGAGACCGATCTTGTTCCGGTATTTGAAGCAGTCGGCCAGGGTCTTCTCAGGATTGTAAACTTTCATCGGTATGCCATCGACATCGTGCTGTTCGATCCCCTCCTCGAAAGCAGGACCGCTGAACCAAAAAACACGCATCGGCGGATAATCGAGCCGGGGAGGCTCAGCGCCCCTCGGCAGGGCAAGATAAATCTCATGGGGGATCTCGGTCGTTATCTCATGGTAGGAGAGAGCGGAAATGAGACAAATAACACCCTTGGGGACTTTCATGGCCACGGTTACCAGATCCGGATTTCCAAGCGACGGCATATCGGTTAAGCGGTACACACCACGCCCCAGTCGCTCTATAACGCCCTGATCACGCATCTGATAAAGGGTCCGAGGATGAATCCCCGCTTTGAGCGCTTCGCCGGCGCGAAATGCTGCCGTTCGAGGATGGAGCAGAGCCCTGGCCCGCCGTATGGCTGCTGTATTCGATTTTTCGATGGTTGGTGACATGGATAAATATACCTGCATTAGTTGTTATTTGCTGGTATTTTTATCCATTTATATAGGAGCATGTCAAGTGAAAAAACAGAGATAAATAGAATTTATGATTAAACAATCTCTGTCCTGGCTGTATGTTTCGTTTGCAAATAGGACCACTTTGCGTCACTATTTGCAAAATAATGCTGCAAAATAATGCTTGACAATTCCCTGTAAACATCTATTCTAAAGACGACTCATCTGCCATGTGTAGAAGGAGATCTTCGCCGTCCTTAGGGGCGGCGATTGCATTTTATACCTTTCGTTGTGCATATTTCCTTTCAAATGATCTTTTAGTTGATGGCCCATCGACGTAATAAGCTGTAATTAAAAAGGCGACTTCCCCGCGATTTTGCCGCCTTTTCTCTAAAACAATCACATAATCATGATCTTCAAGCCAGACATACGTTCGCACACGTTTGCCTTCCTGGTAATCCCATAGCTTTACCGCGGCATCGCCGGCATGGAGAAGTATGGGGCAGCACCACGGCATCCGTTCCGCCCTCCTGGGATCGAAAAGGCGTTCTTTCGTTTGCCAATCATCTCTCGATATCAGGTGCCAGAAACCTTCCTCGTACTTATCGCCTTTTTCGATCCGCTGATCCCACCACACCGGCATTTTATGCAGAAAAGGCCTGCATTTTTTAAAATCAACATCGAATATTGCATATAACCGAGCCAGGATTTTATCCCACTCCCCGCTGACGGGAACCATATCCGGCAGCCAATCAGGTTTTCCCATCATGCCTGCCTCTCAGACGCTTCCCACCGAAACAAATTGAATTTTTCCTCCCGTAGCAGCGTTGTTTTTGTCAGACTGTAATGTGACCTTTCGCGGATCAGATTGATCAGGTCAAGTTTAGTCTGGCTGGTATTCAGTCCCCTGTTCACATAAGATACAGCGCCGATCAGAAGGTCCGCCAGTTGCAGGATTTCCACCTCGTGGGAGTGAACGGTTTGTACCCGTTCAATAATCTGAAAGGAAAAATCGTACAGGCTGTTACACAAAACTTCGTGCAATTTTAAAATCTTAATTGCGCTACGGCTATCTTTAATATCAAGATAAATCCGATAATGATCGTTCGGATCGAAGATCACTTTTAACATGTCGAAATACATCTTGTAATACCAGTCATCATGGCTCTGATCAAAAGCGTCATGTTGAAGTTTTGACTTATCAGGTATAATCAGCGCCCGGAAGTGCAGGTCATTATTGCTAAAAAAGTATTCAATCAGGTCATGATACATTATTTGTTTGCCCGGTGAAACCTTCGTCCATTTCACCTCAAAACCTGGTTTCATTTTGTGCCCTGCCTTTATCTGGTGAAGCTGCATATTGATTTCTTTGACTTTTTCAAGAGGACACCAGACAGCACCGAGAACCATTGATTGCTGGTGATCATTTTCCAGGTGACATGACTCATCGCAATATATGTTAAAGGTTTGACTCATTCCATGATTCTCCTTCAATTATTTCCTATCCGATCCTTCTTTTCTCTCTACTCATGCATTTTCTTGTAAGTCTCAGTATCGAAATCATGGCCTACTTTGATATGCGCTTTCTACCTGATACCGCATGATCTTTTCCGCTTTGACGGCAGCTATGTTCGGTGAAAACTCCCTCTATATATTCAGCAGAAAATCAGTATTGTCCCTGGATTTCCTCCAACCCGTTGACCTATTGAGTCCAGAAGCGAAAGCTGATTCTTCATGCCGCTCCCTCAACACGATCCTGCTTCAGCTTATTATAAACCTTGCCAAGAATGTGCTCGACTGCGAGGTCGCGAAAATCTTTGTCGCTCATGAGCCTTCCAAATATTTCTTCATTGCCTTCCATACGATCAATTACCAGACCTTCGAAAGCTTTCTCAAAGACATAACGAAAATCTTCTTTGGAATTTGCTGCCGCAGCTTTTTGAAGTGGCTCGCTTTCGACCGCCTCTTCCTGTATTTGATCAAAGAAGAGCTGGTCGGCCTGGGTGAAGTTGGTCCCGAAACGTTCATTCAAAATGTCGATCAATTCTGAAAGTCTAATGTCTTCATCACCACTACCGGTCCCCACATCTGATGGGCCTTTAAGCGCTTGAGCTTCTCCTGGTGTTAAGTCGATTTGCCCCTCGCTGATTTTTTGGAGGCGGTAATATTGAAGCTCGATTTCGTCTTCCAGATGAATGCCCATTTCCGAATCGCGTTTCGGGAGTTTAGTCAGCAGGAAACGCAAGTAGGTATAGAGTCTTTCCAAGTCTGAATCCTGATAGGGGATCACCTGGGACAAAAAACCGTACATGTTGCGGAAGTTCACAAACAGCGTTTTTGTCTCCTCCTGCTCTTCGTCCGGACGCTCCTTGAAGCGCTCTACCGCCTGATCGAGAATCCCATTCATTTTGGCGTGATCGTGGACCGTTTCTTTTCTGCGTGGTTTGAAATAGACGGCGCAGAAAGCCTTGATCTCCTCTTCAAAAATCAGTCCGGCTTCGTCGATCTGGTGTTCGAGTCGATAGAGATGCTGGACATCGGTGAGCGGCTCTGTTGGCGTATCCTCGTAATAGGGCTTAAAGGCTTTGTAAATCTCCTCGGGTTTATTCCGAAAATCGAGGATAAAGGTGTCTTCCTTGCCGGGGCAGGTGCGGTTCAGGCGCGAGAGCGTCTGGACTGCATGGAGGCCCGTTAGCTTTTTGTCTACATACATGGTGTGCAGCAATGGTTGATCGAAACCGGTCTGATATTTCTCAGCTACAAGCAGCACCTGGTATTCCCGGCTATCAAATTTTTCGGGCAACTCTCTTTCTTTAATGCCGTCATTCATGGATACTTCGGTATAGCTTTTTCCCTTGATCTCTGGGTCGTATACCGTGCCTGAAAACGCAACAAGCGTCTTAATATCGGTATAGCCCTTTTCGCTGATGTATTTATCGAAGGCCAGCTTGTAGCGCACCGCATGGAGACGCGAATCGGTGACTACCATAGCCTTGGCCCGGCCGCCGATCTTGTGTTTTACATGGGTTCGGAAGTGCTCGACCATTACTTCCGTTTTGGTCCTAAGGTTTACTGCATGCAGGGTAAGCGCCCTAGCCAATGCGCGAGACGCCTTCTTCCGCTCGACATGTATGTCGTCATCACCTACCTGGACAATCCGAAAGTAGGTTTCGTAGGTGATGTAGTTCTTGAGTACATCGAGAATAAACTTTTCTTCTATAGCCTGGCGCATCGTGTAGAGATGGAATGGCGACTCACCTGTTGGCCCTGGCTCATCAAAAACCTTCTTCGTCTTAAATTTTGGCGTTGACGTAAACGCAAAGAAACTCAAATTAGGTTGCCTGCCTCGCCGCATCATTTCCCGCACGACACCTGCGAGCTGGTCGGCATCTTCATCCTCATCCAGCCCGTGATCAGCCGCATACGCGGCTGCATCTTCTTTGATTTTGTCGGCATTGAGCACACCCTTAAGTTCCATCGCGCCTTCGCCTGATTGTGAACTATGCGCCTCATCCACAATGACTGCAAACTGTTTATCCTTAGTAGAAATCGCGATGCCTTCGTTGGTTTCTTCGCGCAGTTTTTCCAGGGTCTCCGCCACAAAGGGGAATTTCTGCAAGGTCGTGATGACGATGGGTGTGCCGTCGGCAAGTGCTTTCACCAACTGACGCGTGTCTTCATCAATTTTTTTAACCACGCCCTGTTTATGGTCGAATTGGTAAATCGTATTTTGAAGCTGCTGGTCAAGAATGCGGCGATCCGTTACCACAATCACCGAATCAAATACCTTTCTATCCTTTTCGTCATGCAATGATGAGAGGCGGTATGCGAGCCAGGCAATAGAGTTTGATTTTCCCGCCCCGGCAGAATGTTGAATCAGGTAATTTCGCCCCGGTCCCGCTTCCCTGGCGTGGGCCACCAGTTTACGCACGCTATCGAGCTGATGATAACGCGGGAAGATCATCGTCTCCTTGGTGATTTTCTTGATGCCCTGATCCGTCAAAACGCGTCTTTCAGAAACCTGTAAATGCATAAAGCGCCCAAGGATGTCGAGCAGACTGTCGCGCTGCCACACATCGCGCCAGAGATAGGCAGTCCGGTAACCACCGTCAGCAGCAGGTGGGTTACCCGCATGGCCGTTATTGCCGAGGTTAAAGGGCAGGAAATGGGTTTTATCGCCGCTCAAGCGCGTAGTCATCAAGACTGTATCTTGATCAACGGCGAAATGTACCAGGGTGCGCTTTGTGAAATCGAAGATTAATTCTCTGGGATCGCGGTCCTTCTTATACTGCTTCTTGGCGTCCACGACGTTTTGACCGGAAAGCGGGTTCTTGAGTTCTGCCGTCACAAGTGGTAGGCCATTGAGGAACAACACAATATCCAGCGACTTTGAATGGTTTGTCCCATAGTAAAGCTGACGGGTTACGGTGAGCAAATTCTTACTGTAGAGCGTCAGGGTATCAGGGTTCATCCGGTTGCTCGGCGCGAAAACCGCTATGCGCAACTTCTTGCCATAACACTTGAAGCCCTGTCGCAATACTTTTAGCACGCCCTTGGTGTTCAGTTCCTTAACCAGATGATCGATCACCACATTTTCGGTTTCTACGCCGTGAATCGCCTGCAAACTTTTCCAGACTTTTTCCTGGGTCTGCTGGATAAATTCCATAACCAACTGCGGGTCGAGCGCCTTTTCGGCGTCGTAGCGACCCTTGGCTTCGCCTTCGCGGTAGTCGACAAACTTGAAACCGCCCTGGCCGGTCAGGTGATCGACAATGGCATCTTCAAGACGAGCTTCAGTGTGTTTTTTCATAAGAATTACCCAATTCTTTCAACATTTGTGTTTCCAACCATGTCAAGAGAAAGACCTTTAATTTCAGCGTAATGGTAGTGTCTGATGGTATGGTCTCTCAGCAGGTAATGGTCGTCATCGAGATACGGTGACGGATCGGGATGAGCAGAAAGTACATACTTTGTAAGGTTCAACCGCAGTTTCTTAGTTGTATAGTGTTCTATTATGCTGTGCAGTGATCGGCACCAAGATTCACTTGCATTAAGCTGCGCTATGATGCGCTCTATGGGGAGGGTTTCCCATTTGAACTCGAAACAGAGAACATAAATTTTTTTTCGATGGAGATGGAATACAACAAAATCACAGCGTTTTGACCAAGGCATCCCATTGTCGTCAAGAAAGTGGAATAGTGGTTCAGAGTAGTTACCCTTCTTATCTGTTTTTACATCCAGTTTGACTACTAGAGCCTTGCCAGGAACAGCAAGTTTGACTTCCAAATCTTTCTTTTTATTGCCCGGAAGAAATATCACTTCTTTCATCACCACATCCCCGTCAGGAGAACATTTAATCTCGTAGTCACGTGTATTGAGGTAGCTCCGGAGTGCGTTGAAATATCCTTCGGCATTGATTGCCATAATTATGTAGCGCCTCCGCTTGTGACATTACACACATCAATCTTGCCGGTTGTTGCAGCAGTAATAAGCGCGGTGCGGTATTCGGTGAGGCGGTCAACAACTTGTTGCGCTGCAAGTGATAGTGAATCAATCTTTAGGCATTTTCGGGAAATGACTTTGACAATATCATTTTGTTCTCCAAGTGGAGGAACTGGAATATTTATGGAACCATATTTTTCAGCGTTAAAATTTTGAATTGTCGACTGGATTAGTGTTGAGTTAATGTTTGCCCAATAAATTTGCGATTTTGTAAAGTAGTAAGCAAATGTTGGAACCAGGACAGAAGAATCCACTCGAAATCTGATTAGATAACCAGCATACGCGGCTTTCCCCCAGTCAGGCGAGTACTGAAAACTCTTGCCCACCGTAGCACCACTACGCGCGAGTAATATATCTCCATCAGTAAGCAAAAAGGGTTCAGCGACTTCAGGCAAGAGAGACCGAAATGTATCAGAATGAAGCGATCCATCCTCCCTTACATCCGTGATTCGGATATAACGGGGGAAATTGGTGTCCTCACATTCAGCAGATTCGTTAGCGCCATACCTTAAGGGCTCTATCGCGGTGAACTTCAACCGTCTCACTTCCCAATGCTCCGGCACTTCGCCAAGCCAAGGGATGCCGGAGTCACGCATGGGAGCATCGGGGTTGAGGCCCTTGGTAACAGCCTGGGTGATCAGCGCTATGCGCTTTTCCTTGAGCTTCGCAATGAGCAGTTTTTTCTTCGAAATCAATCCATCAATCTGTCCTGTCTTCCAATCGAGGAAGTCAGCGATGGTTTTCTGTTCTGATTCTGGAAGTATCGGCACAAGAGCTTGACATAACTCACCCATGTAGACGCCACCTTGTGCACTTACATTGGCGACGCTGGTGAGGTATTCCTGAAACCCCTTCGACTCCACAACATACTTGTAGAATTGAGGATATTGTTTGGATTCAAGTCTAATAAAGCAAACACTTCTCTGAAATGCCAAGGGGTATTCTCTGTCATAGACAAATGATCGCCCAATTGTTCCAACGCTGGTTACTAACAAATCTCCTTTTCTTGGATACCCAGAACCTACTATCTGACAATGATCCTCTTCTGAAATGGAGCTTTCGCTACCGCTTATCCTTATTCCATCGTTGAATACATTTTTTGCACTAAGCAAAGGAAACTCAGACGAGACCCTCGTGTAAGTTCCATGTGTTCCGTCGCTGATCCCTAGCAATATGCGTTTCAACATGGCCGCATACCAATGCACGGGTATTTGCCCAAGCCAATTGACGCCAGAATGTTTGTATTGTAAATGTTTAGGTAGGTTCACAAAGTAACCTCTTTCAGCATCAACAGAATCTCTTGCTCCAACCCATTGATGTCTTCCTCAATTTCCTCTAGCGGGCGCGGTGGTTCATATTCGTAAAATTGGCGGTTGAAGGGAATTTCGTAGCCAACCTTGATTTTGCTGTGATCAATCCAGGCGTCAGGGCGATAGCGCAGGACTTCGGCCTTGAGATAGTCTTCGCAGTGAACCTGCACAAGGGCCAGCAGATCGGTGACATCCAACTTGGCGTTTTTTTTCTTGCCTCGATAATCGAGCGGAAGCGGAAGCTGAATGCCTGTCGGAAGAGGGACGTTCTCGGTATCGCGCAAATCTGAATCCGGCTCCTGCTTGCCCTTTTTATCGTAGCAGATTTCCGCGCTCGGGTCTTTCTCCCCGAGGCTGCCGGGCGCAAGCAACGCGTCTTTCAAATCGGCATCGAGTTCGACGCCGGCCTTTTTAAAGGCTTCGGTAAGTTGTGTATCAAAATTCTTGCGGTTTTTGATGAGTTCGCCCTTGGTGAAACTTATTTTCATCGTGGTCAGCACATCGAGAATGGCCTTTTGAATGTCCTGGCCTTCTTTTGTATCTTTGGCGATCTGATCCTTATCTTTGCGCTTTTTGGACATGGACAAGGTGATGAAAAATACAGACCGTTTGAAACGGTCGATGCGTTCAACGGTTACGGCAAAATTCAATCGCAAAGGCCGCTCAACGGTGATCTTGAGGTAACCAAAATCTTGGTTGTTAAAAATCTTGCTCACAAAAAGGCTTTTGGACTGGTCACGGTTGGGGTCAATATTGCTCTGGATGTCTTGGAGGGTCATACGTACGTCGTTCCTGAAGTCACCGTAGAGCTTGGTCAGCACGTCGATATGGTTGGGCGCTCCTTCGGTGTTGTCGCCGATACGTTTGCGTTTGTCGCCGAGACTTTTCTTCATCTTCCAGGCAAACTCGGTGCCGTTGATGAGCTGCACTTTGCCCCGGCGTTCAGGACGTTTGCGGTTGGTGACAATCCAGACATAGGTATAAATGCCCGTATTGTAGAATAGTTGATCGGGCAAGCCGATAATTGCCTCAAGCATGTCGTTTTCAATGATCCAGCGGCGAATATTGCTTTCCCCGCCACCCGCGTCGCCGGTGAACAACGGTGAGCCATTGAATACGATGGCAATGCGCGAGCCTTCACCTTTTTTATCGGGTGCGGCTTGCATCTTGGAGATCATGTGCAAAAGAAAGAGCAGCGCACCGTCATTGATGCGCGGCAGGCCGGGGCCAAAGCGGCCATCGAAGCCGAAGTCCTCGTGCTCTTTCGTCACGTGGGTTTGTTCAGGCTTCCACTCCACTCCAAAAGGAGGGTTGGCCAACATGTAGTGAAATTGTTCATCGGGGTGTCCGTCGCCATCAACGAAGCCTTCTTTTGATTTTCCTGTGCCCAGGGTGTTGCCGAATATGATGTTCTTTACATCCTCACCCTTGATCATGAGATCCGATCCACAGATGGCATAGGCCTCGGGGTTGTATTCCTGGCCGAAGAGTTCGAGATATGCACTGGGGTTGAGCCCCTTTTCCGGATCTTTGATGAGTTTCTCAGATTCCGAAAGCATTCCGCCTGTGCCGCAGGCAGGATCATAGATCTTGATGACTTTGCGTTCCTTATAAACGAGATCGTCATAGGTGAACAGGATATGCACCATGAGTTTAATCACCTCGCGCGGGGTAAAGTGATCTCCGGCCTCTTCATTGGCCTGCTCGTTAAATCGCCGGACCAGATCCTCAAAAAGATAACCCATTGCAATATTGGGGATGTGGTCGGGGTGAAGATCGACGGCAGCCACTTCTTTGACAACTTCAAAAAGCCGGTTGGCTTCGTCAAGCTTTTCGATTTCTTCTACAAAATTGAATTTCTCAATAATCTTCCGCGCTCGGGACGAAAATCCCGCCATATAATTTACAAGGTTTGCGGCGAGTTTGTCGGGATCGCCGAGTAATTTCCGGAAAGTGAATTCACTGGTATTGTGAAAGGTCAGATCGAATTTCTGGTTGATGATTTTCTCGATTGTTTCGGCGTCATACTTATCCTCAGCCTTGAGCTTTTGGTACATGGCACTAACCTGATCTCTGGTATCCTCCAAAACACAATCCAGGCGCCGCAACACGGTGAGCGGAATCATTACCCTGCGATATTGAGGCGGCCGATACGGCCCACGCAGCAGATTTGCGATGTTCCAAATGACATCGCCCCGGTCTTTGAATGCGTCCAGATTTTCAATTTTTGTCATGTCATTCTTTCCTTTGTTGCTAATTACCTCGGCAGGAATTAATTATTCAGATCCGCGATTCGCTACAAGCTCCGGTTAGCTCTCATGTCGAATCTATTGTGTTTGATAAATATTTTGCGACCCTGTTAATATTATAGCCTTCAGGTTCGCGCTCCGGTTAAATGACTTTGTTAGGCCTTCTCAAATAATTCTTTGTAGTTACGTGCCTCTGATAATGCCCGCGATTCATATTTTCTTTTTTCAGGTTTAGCCTCAATAAATGAAATGATTGTCGATAGATCAGACTTCAATGAATCAAGATTTTCTTTTAGTGTATCGACTAAAGCTGAAGGCGTAATATCAAAGTGGAATTGAAAATCATCGAATTCCAATCCGAGTATCGGTATAGTTTGAAGAACAATGTCTTTGAATTGAGACCGATAGATTAGGAGGCAAGCTGCGATTAAGTTTACGTCTGCGAGTGGGTTTGCTTCAGAAGAGAGACCTATTCTTTTCCTGAAATATTCACGTATTCTTTCTGATATGAAATTAAGAAATTCATATACTTTTCTCACTGTCTCATCATCGGGTATTGGATTCTCAGGAAAATAAACAGCTTTCCAGTAAATATGGAGATAGATATTTAAGGCCTTTTCTACTTCTGCACCCAAGAATAGAGACTCTTCAATAATTATTTCTTTCAAGGTATCATAATGCTTATCATCTACGGGTACCCATTCTTCATCATATGATTGCTCTAAAGATTTTGTTGACTCGTGCAACGCTTTGATCATGCGTTGAAAGCTTGATCTTTGATGTTCATGGATAATAGATAACTGGTCAAGCTCAATCCGGAATTGATGACGTATTTTGTCTAATTCCTGCGTGTACTTAGCCTTCTCCGATTGAAGGATTCGATTCGCCCATACTTTACCAAGCCATGATGAGAAAGCTGCTATTATCGCGACGGCTCCGCCGACGGAACTAAGCAAAATAAATGCTATTTGGTAGATGTTTTCCAAAATGTTCATTTATTCCTTTCAGTAAGTACTCTTGGATTCTATGCCAGCAGGTCATATGATGTCAATCCTTAGCACCTTTTGGCCCGCATTCAATGATCTATACCGATCAGCCAAACCAAACATTAGTATTTGCTATACGTCAATGTCTTTCCTTTTGATACTCACGTACATTTACCGCTTTCCATTCAAGCAGGGGATGCCTTCTGATGCGATCATGCAACCCCCGATCAGCAGTAAGCAATTCAGGAGCTATCTCCCCCTTATCCAGCAGCCGATTGAGAAATTCCATCTCCGTTTCTGTGAATGGCAATAGGCCGGCCAGAAAATTGCGGCAGTCCTCAACGAGCCCTTGGCCAAAATTCTCCTGCTGGATCCTTTCTATCCCTGCGGCCCGCAGCGTGGTAATCAGCCGCTGTTCAAGATCGGCAATATCAAAATCCACATCAGTCGGGGCAACGGTTCTCCAGTCTCTACGGCTCATAGCGCCGTAGACTACAAAAGCCAGGCGCAAGCGTTCCCGATCAAGACCGCCCAGACGAAAGAGATTGCTGCAATCAAACAGGTCCCGCGCCTGCCGTCGTGACATCAGCGCCGAGAGTTTGCCTGCCGCAAGCTCGTGGACGTCCACCACCTGAATGCCGACAGCCTGCCAGATGCCGAGCGGTCGCGAATCAATAGTCTTCACCGGCCACAAGGGTATCCGGAACATGAAGTTGACATCTACTTCCAGGTTGCCACCCTGGCCGCCGGCGCTCGGATAGCGGAGTTGCCATTTCCCTCCCGCATGTTCCGCCGGCACGCGCCTGACCGTGAATCCTTCGCGGGAAAAGACCGCCTGCAGCGCCTCTTCAACTTTGGGCCGTTCTGCGATCATGGCCTCCCGATCCGCCGCGCCCACGTAATTGAGATCGATGTCGATCGAGAGGCGCGGAACATTGAAGATGAAGAGGTTCAGGGCTGTGCCGCCCTTGAGCACCAGTTTGTCTTTCAAAAAGGGATGACTGCGAATGGCGTCGAGCAGTTGCAGCAACAGCCCCACCTTTTCGAGCATGTCCGGCCGGAATCCGGTGATCTCAGCCTGGTTGACGAGCGTTTCGGATGAGATCCTCATCGCAGTTCCTCCCAGGATCTCCCGTAAACCTCTTCGGGAACGACAAGGTTCCAGGCAGCAACGAAACGACCCGCCTGCCGCCGGCTGCGTTCCAGGTAATGCGGTTGGCGCGGCCGCCGATCTCGGAATGTTTTCAGGTGCGCCTCGCCTACCATCAGAGAGTCCCTGTGTTGTTCCAGGAAGAAGCCTACCTTCGCGGCAGTGGTGGCGTTGCCGAGCAGATCGACGTATTGGGCAACCTTATCGAGGTCGAAATATTCGACGGACTCCAGGGAACGCCATATCTCTTCCCAACTCCCCGTCAGGTCGGGCCGATTGAGGACGTCCACGAAGGTCCTCTCCAAACCCGTCACCCTGACCTCCAGGCCCGCGCGGTCGGCCTTGACCACGTCGAAGGAGGTCTTATTCTCAAGCGTAAGGGCCTTTGGAAACCCCACGCCCTTGAACTGATGCGACCTGAAGGTCACCGAATGAGAGGGAGAGACGGCGAGATACATGAAGTGCTCATACACCGAATAGGCCTTGCCGTGGAACTCCAGGGCCGTATGGTAGGCCAGCACGGCGTCCTTCGTCATCCGGGAGGCAAGGAGAAAAGGATCGACTGGATATGTTTCCGCAGGCGCCCCCGGGGGAACGACGGCGTAAAGACCGCGGCGCACCCGGACGATATTGCCCGCCTTCACATGGTAGGCAAGGAGAGATTCCTGGGTTCTCAGGTTATGAGTACCATCGGAAGAGAGAAAGCCGGCAAAATCCTCGACGGTAAAAACAGGATGTGTACGGAAAAAAGTCCTTAGTTTCATCACCGATCACTTTTGACATTTATTCGCTTAACACGCTATTCTTTTACGTGTAACAAATGATATTGTCAAATCAATTTTTAGGGACAGCCAAACTTTAAACTTGATTCCGGTTTTCATAACACGCTATATTCTTGCGTGTTACGCGGAGAATTGTCAAATAAATTGCCGTACTGACCACAAAAAGCTACGTATTCAACAAGGTTTCCCGCTCAATGAGACGGGAGAATACCCCCATGTTCTACAGTCTTATTAGTAGCCTCATCACAGACAAAACAACTCCGGCACATCAAGAAGTAAGTCAGATAAAATCCGATCCCAGTCTAAAATGAATAAAAGGACAATCAGCAAGTAACTATTTTTCTTCAGGATCAGCACATTCTTCTTGGCAAAATTCAGCATATAACCACGCTTGTGCCACGTGGAGATGAGCGTTTCCATTTCTCCCGCCTGTATCTCTCCCTTTCCCGTTATTCCCGCCCTGCTCGTCGATTATGCCTTTGACGGCGTAACGCTTGGCTATGCGCCGGATATCGACCAACTACCGGGAGCGTACGCAAAACTCTGCTACGGCAGGGGATTCCAGAATAGCATAACCGACACGGCGAGCAATGGACTGCACGATACCGATATGGTCGGACTCAACCTCGTCCCCTACGATACCGATCTCCTGCGGGTCGAATTTCAATATAACCGGGGCATAAATATCTTCGACGCACCCAACATGCAAACAGGACCGTTTTCCTTCCTGAAACCGACCGTCAACCTGGGAGACATCGACTGGCTTGGCGTGGATCTGCTCGGTAAGATTAAGAATGTCGGCTCCGGCGATTTCCACTGGTTCGTAAACGCTGCCATGAGCAAAACGCATGCAAACGACAACACCTTAAGTATGACAAACCCCTATCTGCCGGCCGGCTCCCCGTTAATCGCCACCCCCTTCGGCCTGCTTTACACCGGCACGCCTGAGGATGTTTCCGGTTGGGCAATCATGGTCGGCGGCCGGTACGACCTTAACTCCAAAGGTACCAAGCTGGGCGTAGAGTACAACCACGGCTCGAAGAACTGGATAACCTTTGCCCCGGCGGCGGACGATATGTGGACCAGCAAGGTCGGCACGCGTGGCGACGTTTACGAAATCTACGTCATTCAGGAATTGAATCTTGCACCGATTTCCTCTTATACGAGCAAGGCTTTCTTCAAGGTTGGCTACCAGTATTATGACTTCGAGTACGCAGGCAGCAACAGCTGGCTCGGCGCCCCGATTAAGATCAGCGAACTGACGCCCATGCAGGCGCAATTGACGGCGCCGATGAAGAACGCTCAGGATCTTTACGCAACGTTTGAAGTGCATTTCTAACGCAACTCAGGCGGGGAGCAGCAGCTCCCCGCCACCCAACACTGATAGACCGGTGCCGCGGGTCGCGGTAGCAAGGAGAATATCATGAAACGTTTGCTGTCATTTTTTTCTCTCGTGGCCATCTTCACCACTTTCCTGGTGGTGCCATTCACACGGCTGGCCACAGCAGAAGAAACCAAACTGGTAGGCGTTATCACCCGGATCGAAATTGCGGGTGAGGACGCCAAAGCGGCGACTGTAACCCTCAAAGACGACAAGTCCGGCGTGGAAGTGGTGATTGTTGTCAACGACGAACTGACCCTCGACAAGTTCAAGGATCACCTGATTGTGGAAGGCGACGAGGTCCGCTGCAAGTATGAACCCATCGATGGCAAAAACATCAGCCGGTATTTCCGGAAGACGGCGGGATGTTGAGAGCCGCACTGAGGAAGTTGCCCTGTACTTTGCGTCGATAACACAATAAACCCTTCCGGCTGTTCATGTCCCCTGGTTGGGCAGATAAGCACGAATACATATATCAAGATGAGGTAGTGATTATGCGGTATAACAGGACAATATTATTTCTGGCCAGCGGCTGCGTAATAGGCTGTGTCATGGTGGCCGGGGCGGCGTTCGGCGGCGATCATCCGGGGAGAGAATTTATAGAGAAGAACGGCTACCGTGGTCCGGAAACCTGCGAAGAATGTCACTCCGGCAAGACAAAGGAATTTCTCGGTACCGTCCACTGGAAGCATGCCTCGAAGGTAAACAACGTTGACAATCTCGATCCGAACCAGGAATATGGGATGCGCAATCGCATCTATACTATGTGCAACGGCAACGACATCGTTAACAATCTTAAAGAGGTCTCCGGCAATAGTGAAACCGGCAAAGTGAAATTCTCGGGCTGCAATACTTGCCATCCGGGGAATCACCTAAGCGACGTCGGCAGCGTGGGGGCGGCAGCGGAGCAGGCAGTGGACTGCCTCGTTTGCCACTCCGGCGATTATGATTTCCGCATGCGCAAGCCTTTCAAAAATGAGCAAGGGCAAGTAGTCATGGGGCAAGACCGGAGCGTCAAGGCGGCGATGGCCGTCGGCAAGCCGACGATAAAAAACTGCATGGTCTGCCATGAGGCGGCGGGTGGCGGGTACCTCGTCAAGCGAGGCTTCTCTTTCACCAAAGAAAACGATGTCCATGCCGCCAAAGGTATGTCCTGCGTTGATTGTCATAAGGCGAAAAACCACCGGATACCTACCGGTTTTGATCCCAACAATTGGGCCAACGACGGTGTAAGGCTATCCTGTGCGGATTGTCACGCGGAAAAGCCCCACAAGGATGAAGATTACAACAGACATACAAAACGCATCGCCTGTCAGACCTGCCATATTCCCCGCACCGGCGGCGCCTTTGCCAAGGACTTCACCAAATGGGAGCAAGGGAGCGACAAATTTTATGAACCCACGACCCTTAAAAAAGAGGCCAATGAGACGATACCGGTTTACCGCTGGTTCAACAAAACCGTGGCCAATACCCCTCACTTCATCGGCCCCAAGGGGAAGCGGGCCGATAAAATGAGCAAGATATATCCCTTCAAGATTTTCCAGGGTAAAGCTTTCTACAATAAAAAGACCGGGCAACTGATGGCGATGGACTTCGCGCCGCCGATGGCAACAGGCGATACGCTTGCCGGTGTCGCTTCCGCCGCAAAGATTCTCGGCATCAAGAACTATGAGCCGGTTCCTGGGTGGCAGACTATCTATTTCGGCAGCAATCATCTGGTGACGAAAAATAAGGCGCTCACCTGCAACAATTGCCATGCGCCCAACGGCGTACTTAACTTAAAGGCGCTCGGCTATTCCGAACAAGAAATAACGAAGTTGACCCTGCCGGAAATATATTTTCATAAACTCGCAAAGAAGCAACGGGAAGATTGATAGCCGCAAAAGCGGCAGAACTTATTAGGCTCTGTCCCTCTAGATGCTATATTCGGGGATGATGATTTCCGGGCGCAGGAGGGCGGATATCCGCTTGATGGTCTGGGACACATCGGCATCGGCGGCAAAGGAGAGGTCCACTTTGAATTTACTGAAATCTTCCGGCCCGATGTTAATTACCAGTATCTCGTTGGGCGAGTTCAGCATCTTAAGAATTTCCAGATCGTAATCATCAATGCCGCCTGCCACCGTAATCAGGATTAAGCCTGAATCCGTGAGGATGCGGGCCAACTCGCCCAGGCGGCGGATATGTTCCTCCCGGTGCTCCTGGAGGTCGAGCACGTCGGCATCGAGGCCGCTTTCCAGATTCTCCATGCCCAGGTAATAGGTGATAAAGTTCTCGGCAAAAAGGTTTTTTTCCAGACCCCGGGCAATCTCCCTTTTCTTCTCCTCCGCGCTGCCGGTAAAGAGGATAAACTTCGCTTTATGGTGGTAGCGGCTTTGCCGTGCGCTGAGAGAGACATCACCCTTTTCCCAAAATGTTTCCCGGCGCCGGACATGGCCTTTCAGCCCGGAATCGGCATCGGGGAGGCTTTCCATGATTATCCCCCCCCCGGCAATTTCGTAATGATCCACGATGACGAAACGCCCCGTGGCCTCGCTCTCGGACACGAGATCAAAGGCGATGGGCCGGGTGGTTTCCAGGACGCATTCCGCCACGTCATAGCGGTCGATCTGGGCTTTTTCCTGGCTGCGGGTTAGATCGGAGGCATCGATAACGTTCTTTATCTCCGTCAGTTGCACGAAGGACCGGCTGGTGGCCAGCTTCAATTTGTATTTCCGGTTCTTGATCATGGGCGATCTGCCCATCCAGAAGATATGGACCCGCAGGCGGGAAGACACGTGGGGCTGCGGGTCATCGGTCTTGCAGATAATCTCCCCCGGCCGCACGTACAACTCTTCCGTCAGGGTAAAACCCGTGGCCAGACCGGCCCCGATCTCGGTACGGGCAGGCGTTTGGAAGCCTTCGATAGACTTTATCCGGGATTTTTTCCGGGAAGGGAGAAACACGATGTCCGCACCTGTGCTTATTGTCCCGGCTTCCACGGTCCCCGCGAAAATCCGCCGGTCATCTTTATCGGCGGTAAATTTATAGATATCCTGCAGGGGAAAACGGAAAGGCCCATCCTCTTTGCCCGCCGTCTTCTCAAAGGCGTCCAATTGCTCAAGGACAGTCCGGCCCTGATACCAGGGGGTTCTGGCGCTCCGGGCGGCAATGTTGTCCCCCTCGCGGGCGCTGACGGGGATGAAGCCCACCGGCGCAATGCCCACGCCGGTGAGAAACTCGGTAAACTCCCATTTAATCTTGGCAAACACGGCCCCTTCGTAATCGACCAGATCGATCTTGTTGATCAGCACGACCACCCGGTTGATGCCCAGCATGGCGGCCAGGTAGCCGTGGCGGCGCGAGTTTTCGGCAATGCCTTCCCGCGCGTCAATGACGAGAAGCGCGGCTTCGGCCCGGGCGGCGCCGCTCACCATGTTCTTGAGGAATTCCAAATGACCCGGCGCGTCGATGATAATGTAGTCCCGCTGCTTGGTCTTGAAAAAACAACGGGCGGTATCGATGGTGATACCTTGCGCCTGTTCATCCTTGAGGGCATCGAGCAGAAAGGCGTATTCAAAAGGCCGGGCATTTCTTTCGCAATTTGCCTTAACCTGTTCCAACTTTCCCTCCGGCAGGGAGTGCGTATCCGCCAGAAGGCGGCCGATGACGGTGCTCTTGCCGTGATCCACGTGCCCCAGGACGACGATGTTCATTTGTTCTTTCTGTGTCGCAATCATTACATGTAGCCTTCTCTTCTCAGCGTCTCCAGGCCGCCGCCGTCTTCCTTGTCCTGATCTCGCCCCGATCTTTCGGCAATATTTACCAGCTTGCCGCTGCTCAACTCGGCGACGATTTCCTGCACGTTTCTTGCCTCCGAGTTAATTGGTTGCGTGCAGGGCCAGCAGCCCAGCGAACGGTAGCGGCGGCCGTCGCCCTGGTTGAAATACAACGAAACCATGGGGATATTTTCCCGGGCGATATATTCCCAAATATTAAGCTCCGTCCAGTCGAGGAGGGGATGAATCCGCACATGGGTGCCCGGCGCGAAGTCGGTCTTGAACTGATTCCACAGTTCCGGCGGCTGATCGCCCACATCCCACTCGCTTTCCCTGTCCCGTGGGGAAAAATAGCGTTCCTTGGAGCGGCTCCCCTCTTCATCGGCCCGGACGCCCGCAATGACGCCAGTGTAGGGCTCTTTGTTACCGTCCAACTCATAGCGCTGCGTTGTATGATTCATACGGTAACGAGGCCACTCGCCGGACAGAGTGCGTTTGAGAGCCTCGCTTTTCAAATTCTTGCAGCAGGTGAGGCGATCCACCTGGCCATCAGGAAAGGTCTGCTTTGTCGCCAACGCCTCGGAGTTTTCACCATAGACCATATTCAGCCGCCATTCCAGCGCCAACCGGTCCCGGTAGGCAATCATCTCTGGGATCTTGTAATGTGTGTCGATGTGCACCAGCGGGAAGGGCACATGACCGAAAAAGGCCTTGCGCGTCAGCCAGAGCAGCACGGTGCTGTCCTTGCCGATCGACCAGAGCATGCACAGGTTCTTAAACTCCCGGTAGGCCTCCCGGAGAATGTAAACGCTCTTTGCTTCCAACGTATCTAAATGATCCATAATCTTAACCCATTACCCATGAACTATCTTTTATGCAGGCCGCACTCCTTATGTTCTGGCTCTTCCCACCACCAGCGGCCCGCCCGGATGTCCTCATCGGGACCGGTGGCGCGGGTGCAGGGGGCGCAGCCGATGCTTCGGAAACCCCGGTCGTACAAGGCGTTGTAGGGTACGCCATTATCCTTTATATACTGCCAGACCGCCGCCTCGCTCCAATCGATCAAGGGGGAAATTTTGTACTTGCCGTGCTGTCTGTCCCATTCGATGACCTCCGCCGCCTGCCTCGTCAGGGCCTGATCCCGGCGCAGGCCGCAAAGCCAGGCATCGACACTTTCCAGCTTTCGGGCCAGCGGTTTCATTTTTCGCGCGGCGCAACAAGCCTGCCGCTCTTCCAGGCTCCGGTACATCGCATTGGGGCCGTCGGTGGCAAGCAAGGCGGCGACATCCTCTGCCGCAGGTACGCAAACTTCGTAAGGGAGCGCGTATTTTTCCATGGTACGCTGCATGACGTCGTAGGTTTCCTGGAATTGCCGGCCCGTATCTAGGGTAAAGATGCGGGACCCGGGGCTGATTTTGCTCAACATGTCCGTCAGTACCTGGTCTTCGGCGCTGAAGCTGGATGCCAGAGCAATCCTCGCGGAGCCGAATTCTTTCAGGGACCAGGCAAGGATGGAAATGGCGTCTTTTCCGGCCAACTCTTTAAGGTATTGGGGCAGTTTTTGCATAGTCTAGATTTCGTAATCCTTTGGTTCTTTTACCAATCCCAGGGGTATCTTGTTCCACAACCGTTCATGGCCATAATAGAGCAGAATCTTCGTAAACAGTTCCACCCCCCCGATAGAAAGCGCCAGCTTAATTTGTCCCGTTACAAAATAGGAAACGACAACCGTATCGATTGTGCCCACCATGCGCCAGGAGGTGGCCTTGATGAGGCTGCGGTAATGCTTTTCTGCCATAGGTATTATGCCTTCTCAATCAGGACGGACCAGTAGTCCGCTATCCGGTTCATTTCCAGAATCTTATGACCCTCTTCGGCCACCGAACGGGGAACATTATCAATCGGCTCACCGTCATCAAGGAATATTTGCAGCGTTTGGCCGCTGCCTATCTTTGCCAGCTCCAGCTTCGTCTTGACGAAGTTCATGGGGCAGACAACACCCCGCAGATCCTTGATCGCCTGCGCGGTTACGGGCTGCTTTTCCAACACCTCCGGCGCGGCGGCCGGTTCCGTGGCTTGCTTTTCCTGCTGGAACTTCAGCGAATCATCCATGCCGTCATACAACTTTTCCACAGCCTCCGCCAGGGCATAAACCTCTTCGGCCTGGGAAACCAGGGAAGGGAGGTTCTTTTCTCCGGCTACCTTGAGGAGCGGCAAAAAGCGCTCTTCCACCAAATGCGCGTCCACGAAATATTTACGGAAGGCGCTGAAAACTTCCCTATCGGAACGGGCTTCCTCTCCTTTGGTAATCAGGAGCATCCGGGCCGCCCGGAGGACAATCTCATAGAGAAGCTCACCCGTTGCAGTCTGATCGGGCTGTGTTGCCAATTCCTGTTTTTTGACATGAATTGCCTTCAAATCGAGATCGATGAGATCGAAAAGACCGGCGGAACATTCTCCCACGCCCTTACCAACCAGCGAAAATAACTCCGTCGTTCCCCAGTCAAAGTAATAGTTTTTGTCATCCTCAAAGGCAGGGATATCCCGGTATTTGTCACAGACATCTTGGATATCGGCATTGCCCGCTTCATCCAGGTATTTGGCAAAGTTTTCGTAACGCTCTTTTTTCTCCAGGTAAAGCGTTAAAAAATCGATAACAAAAGCCGGCAGATCACGGGCGCTGATGCTGTCGATGCGGGTAGCCAGCCGCGGTGTCCCCCCACCGATCTGAGCGCCGGCCACAACCCCGTAGGAGGGATACATCCGCTGTTCCTTACGTCCCACTTGCCCATAAAACCCCAGATCCGCCGTCATATGGGCGCCACAGGTATTGGGGCAACCGGAAATGTTCAGCCGGAAATCACCCAGAGCGTCTATATTGAGCTTTGCGGAGGGCAGTTTTTTCGTGAGGGCGGTGAGCGCCCCCCTGGGCAGGCAAATGCCGAGTTTACAGGTATCGGCGCCCGTACAAGCGATGCAGACACCATAGAACTTCGGCGCTGCGACAAGGCCGGAAAAATCTTTTACCACTGCGTAAACATTCCCCAGACAGGAGGCGGGAATATTGCGGAGCGACAGATTCTGCTCCCTGGTGAAACGCAGGACATTTTCGCCGTAACCCGCCAGCAGGTCAGCCAGCTGCTGCGCCTGGCGCCAGGGGAGCTGGCCCAGGGGAACTGGCAGGAGGACAGAGCAGAGCCCCGCCTGCTTTTGCGGTTGCACAAAACGGCGTTGCCAGAGGTCAAACTCCGGCGTATCTGCCGTAAGTGAGGCTTCCGGGACGGTGCCCGCCTCATTGCTTATCTCCGGTAACGCCTGGAGGGGAGCGTCGCCTATCTCCTGAAGCGCCTCTTCATAAAGTTCCCGAAACTTTTCCTCACCCAATTTGTTCCAGAGGAAGCGCAGGCGGGCGGCATGTTTATTTTTGCGGTTCCCGTGACGGTCGAAAACCCGCTTGACCGCTGCCGTAACCCGATAGATTTCGTCGGCGGGGATAAAGGAATGGAGCAGATGGCCCACCTGAGGCTTTGCGCCCATGCCGCCTGCTACATAGACCTTGAAGCCCCGGACATCGTCTTGGATAGCAGCGATAAAGCCCACATCCGTAAAAGCACAGGAGGAATTGTCATCATCGGTATTGGAAAAGGCGATCTTGTACTTCCGCGGCAACGTCCAGGAATCCGGTTCAGCAATCAGCATACTCGTGAGACTGACGGCATAGGGGGTAACGTCGAAGGGTTCCGCGGGCGCGATTCCCGCATCCCAGGAGACCATGACGTTACGGACCGTGTTGCCCCCGCCGCCCCGCGTGGAAAGGTTGGCTTGAAGGAGCGCCCTCAGGATTACCGGTACATTCTCCAGGGAAACATCGTGGATTTGCACCTCCTGCCGGGTGGTAATGTGCATTTCCTCCGCGCCGTACTGCCTGACAAGAAGGGCCACCGTCTGCAACTGCGCCGGGGTGATGCCGCCACCGGTACAACGAATCCGTACCATGTAGGTGTCGGCCTGACGTTGTTCATAAATGCCGAAAGGCACACGGTGCGCCCGGAATTTGGTCCCTTCCAGTTCACCCCTGCGGTACTGGGCAATCAATTTTTCCAGGTCGTCGATTTCCGCGCTTAAAGAAGCGGGGATTTCATAGAATTTTATCATCTTTAACCTCAATTTCTTCTATTTCGACGGCCGCTTCCCTGATTCGGAAGGACTTAATCGCTGTCTGCGATCCTGCCAATGAGACAATAACATAGCTGATGTCCGGATCATAGGCGAGCCGGATATCTTCCTCCGAAGGGCGGGCCGGCGAAGCCGGATGGCTGTGGTAGATGGCTCGCAGTTTCAGCCCCGCCGCGCGCATCTGCCGGACCGCAGCAAACTGCTCCTCCGGACTCAGCGAATAATGTTCTTCCGAGGCATCGACATTGGTCAGGGGATAGTGTTTGACCACGAGTCCGTCCCCGCCTTCGCCCAAATAGCCGCAGGCCTCGAGGGGCGCCTCATTGCGGGCATGGTTAACGATGGCGTCAAAAATGTCCTGGTTGATCTTCAGCATCTGGACTTCATCACCGCGCTTTCAGATCGCAGACCGCTTGTGTGCCGTCCATCAGGGTGGTAATCGTGGGCTTTTCACCGCAGAGAGGGCAGTTCCTATTGCGACGGATATCCACCCTCCGAAAGGACATGATCTTGGCATCGAAAATCAGCAGGGCGTTCGTCAGAAGTGTCCCTACTCCCGTGACAAATTTCAAGGCTTCCGTTGCCTGGATGGTTCCCAGTATCCCCGCCACCGCCCCCAGCACCCCGGCCTGGGAACAGGTGGGCACAGCGCCCGGTGGCGGCGGCGCCGGAAAAATGCAGCGATAGCAAGCCGACTGTCCGGGAGCGATGGTCATGGTCTGACCATCAAAGCGCAGTATCCCTCCATGAGAAAAGGGCTTACCGGCCATGATGCAGGCATCATTGATCAAAAACTTGGCCGCAAAGTTATCCGTGCCGTCGATGACAAAATCGTAATCCGCAATGATCGGACTAATGTTGGCCGCCTGCAGAAATTCGTAATAGGTATTAATTTTAATTTCGGGATTGATGGCGCCCATTTTTTCCGCCGCCGACTCCACCTTTGGGCGGCCGATATCGCCGGTAAAATGAATGACTTGGCGCTGCAGATTCGATAAATCCACGCGGTCGGCATCGGCAATGCCAATCGTCCCCACGCCGGCGGCGGCCAGATACAGGGCGGCCGGCGCGCCCAGGCCGCCGGCGCCGATAATCAGTACCTTGGCCGCGTTGATCTTCGCCTGTCCTTCAATACCGATATCCTGCAAGATGATATGGCGGCTGTATCTTTCCAATTGTTCTTCGGTGAAATCTATCACAACGTTTCCAGTCCCTGCTTGATGTCTTCAATAATATCTTCCACATCCTCGATGCCCACGGCTAACCTCAGCATGTTGGAGGGCACTCCCAACGTTTGCCTTTCCTCCTCCGCGTACTCGCAGAAAATCGTTGAGGCAGGGTGGAGAATCAGCGTCTTGTTGTCATTTATGTTGGTAGCCCGCCGTATAAGAGCGAGAGAGTCGGCAAGCTTATAGCATTGCTCCTTATCCGTCAAGGTGAAGGTCAGGATACCACCGAACTTGCCGCCGAACTGCGCCTGGGCAAGGGCATGGTAGGGGGAGGACTCTAACCCCGGATAATTGACAGCTTTTATCTCCGGCCTGGCCTGCAGAAACCGGGCCAGCGCCAGGGCATTTTCGCAACTTCGATCGATCCGCAAGGCCAGGGTCTCCAGGCCCAGTGTCTGCTGGAAAGCGGTATGGGGCGACATGCAGGAGCCGAGGTTGCGATGCGCTTCCCGGCGCAGATGGGCCAGGAGGGCATGGGGGCCGTATTTTTGCGCCGCCTTTTGCAACCGGGGGCAACGCCCCCAATCCTGCAGACCATTGTCAATGATCAAGCCGCCCACTGTGGTGCCGCCGCCCGAAATGTACTTGGTGCTGGACAGGACCTCTACGGCGACACCGAAATCCCTGGAGCGGAAGAGGTAGGGCGTGGTTACGGTGCCGTCCATGACGACGGGGATATGAGACGCGGCAGCAATCTTGGAAATCAGCGCGATATCGGGCACCTGCAATTGCGGATTGGCGATGCTCTCCAGATAGACAGCCCGGGTTTTTTCATTAATGGCTGCCTTCAGTTCTGCAGTTTTGGTCATATCCACGTACTTTACTTCCAGTCCCCAGGGTTTCAGGGTATGTTCAAAAAGCGAGTAGGTATTGCCAAAAAGGTATTTAGTGGAGATGATGTTCGTTCCTGCTTCAGCCAGTACCAGGATTATTTCCGTGATGGCGGCCATGCCCGAAGATAGGGCAACTACCCCCCGCGCTTCCGTCAAAAGGCGAATTCGCTGCTCAAAATCTTCCACCGTGGGATTGGAGATGCGGGTATAGGAATGCCCCAGCGAACGACCTTCAAAGGCAAACTGGAGGGCGCGGGTATTCTCGAATTCAAAGGTAACATTCTCGTAAAGCGGCGTACGCAAGGCGCCGTGAACGTCTTTTTTGACTGCCCCGTCGCCGTGGACGGCCTTGGAAGAAAACCCTTTCATCATGCTTTGCCACCTCCCATGAAGTAGAGGAAATCTACTTCGTCTGCGGCTGCGAGCATCGTGATCCCGTAGTCCTGTTTATCCACAAACTTGCCGTTTAGCTGCACAGAGACCATGTCGGGCTTCTCAACTTTGTTTAGTGTCAAAAGCTCTGCGATAGAGAGCTTCTGCTCCTCCCAAGTTTGCCTATCACCGTTAACGGTAATGATCATAAGAACTCCTTCCAATCCCGATAGCCGGGATGACTTCTAACTCACTAATTAAATATGAAACATCATATTTTCTTGCGCGGGCTCTTCATATTTTTGCTGTCGGGCAAATAATTCCGCCAGTGAGACGCTAAAAGCCTTCTTGATGACCAGCTCCGCCTCCAGGTATAAATCATGAACGGCATCACCTTGAGAAACGTCATTTTTTGTTTCCAGGCCGCCTTCCAGCATCTCCCAGACCTGCAGAAAAGTAATCTCCCCAGGGGGCAGTGCCAGTTGATAACCACCCTTGCTGCCGCGTGACGCCTTTATCAGGCCGCCCTTAGTAAGACGATTAAGCAACTGTTCAAGATAGTTAGGCGGAATACCGCGCCGTTCGGCAATAACCTTGCTCTGCAGCAGCCCCTGATCGTAATTGCCGACCAACTCCATCAAAGCGGCGCTGCCATACCTGACTTTACTCGACAAAACCAGCATTATTAATCCATAGTAAGTTGATTAACTAACTTCTATTTCTTCCTAACTAATCCAATCAGCAATGTCAAGTATTTTTTAACAGCCTGAGAGAAAGAACTGGGCTCTCCCTCCCTCTTACACAGTTGGATGCCAAAGAATTGTTCCATCCGTATCATATCGCTGAGAAAGCAACATCACTTACCTCGAATAAGCCTCGGCGTGCTCGTGGCCGACATTTTCTTCAATTTCTCCGACCGTCTCCTTCGTGGAGGATTCCAGGTGCTTCAACTGCTTGACCGCCGATTCGTAGGCATTGCTGCTTTTTTTCAGCTTCATCCTTTAAAACATGTGATAAAGAACAATTCAAAATCATGCCCAGCCTTCGGTCGTTAGGGCATCATGCAGTTCATCAGGATGGTGGCGGTACCGGAATTCAAGGCGGCTGGACTCAAGGTGCGCTTTGCTGTAGGGCAATCCTGCTGCCATGCGATTTCGTTCGTGCAACTCGTGTAGCAGCACAAACCCCCTTTCCTTCTCCTCAATAGCATCGTCGATCCAGACCTCAGCCTCAGGAACGAATTCATAAACGTGATCATGACCACCGGCCGTGAAATCGATGTCGAATGCGCTTCGCACCAGCCGGCCATTCACAATCCATACACTTACACCATTCTCCAGTTTCTTCCATAGACGCTCGTGCATGGCGTCGGCATCTGGCAGCTCTTGCCCTTGACGCGTTACCTTGCGGACGTCTCCGGCTCGCCGCCTTTCTTTGCGCTCAACCCGGTCGGCCTGTGTGAGCGCCTCAACATATGATGCGCCTTTCGCCATAAGGTCATGCTCTACCAGCAGGTGTTCGATGAAGAACGCGCTCTCATCGTGCTCTGCTTCCTTATCAATCCAGAATTCCTTCTCAGGTATGTACGGATACCTGTAGTGTTGACCGAAATTCGTGAACTCCTCATCGATGTGTCCGCGGACGTAGGCGCCATCGACTATCCAAACCTGATAGTCGCCGCGCTTTTCGCCCCTTTTTAGATATGGTGGCTTGAGCAACTCTGCCATAGGATTCTCTCCCTGACGTGATCCCATCGAAAAAAACGGCGGATGGGGTTATTTGGGAACTAACGATATAAAGTGTTCATTTTAGTGCCTCTACTCCCTTGCGGACGTCCTCGAAGCGGTGGGCAAAGTAGTCGGGCGCAACGTTCTCATGTGATTTGTCGCCCTGATTGGAATTGACGAAGATTGTCTTGATGCCCAGCCGTTTCGCCCCGTAAATGTCCCGGTACATGTCGTTACCCACGTAGAGTACCTCGGCCGGTGTGAACTTCATGATGCCGAGCGCCTTCTCGACGAGTCTCCTATCGGGCTTCCTGAATCCGTAAAGCGCGGAGATGATGAGGGGATCAAAGTAGCCGTCCAGCCCCATGACCTTCATCTCCGGCAGTGCGTAACAGGCCTGGGCGTCGGACACGATGCCCAGGCGATAAGACGGCCGCAGCTCGTCCAGTACCCGCTTCACATCCGGATAGAGCTGGAGACGTTTTCGGGAGATGCCTCGGTAGATTTGGGCCAGTACCAGGGCCAGTTTCTGGCGTTTCACACCCTCCTGCTTAAGGAAAGCGTCCCAGATGGCTTCCACGTCTATTTCCGGGTATTCCTCCCCGCCCCCTTTTTTTTGCTCTTTCATGATCTGATAGTAACGGTCCCGCACCTCCCAGCGGTGCAGATGTATTCCCTGATAGGTCAGAAAATGGGCGATACTGCGGTATATCTCCTCCATGGACTCGTCGGTTTCGATATCGATTAACGTTCCGTAGAGGTCAAAGAGGATTCCTTTTATTGCCATGATGCATTTACCTCAATGTTTCCCTGGCTTCATTAAGTAACTGTCGGCGGTAGTTACCGCTGATCCAAGAGTTACGGGCGATGCGCAGGAGGGTCATTCCCATGTGAAACGGAATGCGCCGCGTGAGGGACCTAAAGGCGCTGTCCCGGTCGGGGAAGTGGCAGGCATATTCCCAGAGGAAGTGCCCGATAAAGGGTTCTGCCAGCGATTTATTGCCGACGTATTGCATGAAGAAATGCTTGAGCTCGGCGGCCACACGTCCCACGTCGAAGACCCGGTCGGCCAGCTTCATCCGTTCCAGATCTATCGCGATTACCCAAAGGCCGTCGCCGAAAAGGACGTTGGCGGGGGTTACATCGCCGTGGACGAGGACCTGGTTGTCCTCCCACATAAATCCCTTTTCACGCCACCGCCCCTTCAATTGGTGGAACTCCTCCGCTTCATTCCAGCCAATGTGCCCCCAGTTTTTCAACTGATCCATGATCCGGTCGAAGTAAGAGCAGTCCCTGTTAACATCTACCCGGTCTCCGGTGGCGGTCCGGTTGTGCATGGTGGCGAGAAAATAGGCGAGGGCCGTGAGCTTCTGGAAAAGGGGCTCCCGGTCTCCTTCCCAAATTGCCTTCAGGATAAAACTGGAGAGCGTTGTACCGTAACAGAACTCCTCAACCAGCATACAGTGAAGGCTGGCATTACAGCCGAGGGGGCGAGCTATGTAATGAGGATAACCGGTAAAGCCGAGATTGCGCAAATGATGAAGATTGTTGAACTCCCGCTCCATGTGGTGAACGGCTGCCTCCGGCGAGCGGCCCGTGATGCCGTTGAAAAACTTTCCGATAATGCGTGTCCGGCTGTTTCGATCTTCATAAAGGTAAACGTGGTTGGATGCCTCGATCATGTACACCCGGAAATCGGGGGAAATATTGCCGGCCCCGAACTGTGGGCCGATTTGCGGCAGAATATCATATTGCAGATACCCGTGGAGTGGATCTTTTGGGGAGAGATGTCCGAGGTATTTCATGAGGCTTCTGTTCGCTTGGGAAGCATGCTATTTGATATCGATATCATTTGGATGTCGTAAGCAGAGTGGACTCTTTTTTCCCCTTCCAAGCATCAGTAAACATCCGGTCGCCAATTTTTATTTACTTTCAGTAGCTAACTCAAAGGTCCTAATACTGCGGCTGTAGTATGTGAGGGCGGGGCAGAGAGAGATGGCGCCTGCCCCCACACAAAAGTCTTTACTTTAATCCAGATATTTAAAGGACAGGTTAACCTTGGCTCGGTAGAGGGCTACTTTACCGTCTTCGATGGTCATGTCGAGTTTCACAATTTCTGCGACACGTAATTCTTTTAGACTCTTTGCAGCAACTTTTACCGCATTTTGGGCTGCATCTTCCCAAGAAACTTTGCTTGACCCCACCAGTTCGATAATTTTATAGACACTTTCGCTCATTGTTCTTCTCCTTTCGTTACTTGTTGCTCATAACCATATAGAATTTATTGCCTTCACGGCACGTTCTCCCTTTATTGATCATCTTCATTGCTTCATCATCCTCTTTGCCGGTTTTTTCTCAGCCGTCTTCATGGACATCATCTTCTTCATTTTCTTAAACTGTTCGTCCGTCAACATAGTCCGCTTTTCTTTCATGGCTTTTAACATTTCCAAATGATGGGCTGTTTTTATGTCTGCAATTTTCTTAACTGCCGAGCCGGCCTTCTCGATGTCAAAATCCTTCACTGCCATAATTTCCATAAGTTCGATCTCTGCAATCTTCAGGTCAGCTTTGAAGCGGGCCTGTTTTTTTTGCATTTCGCTATGTACCGGTTTCATTTTCATGATCTGCTCATCGGTAAGCCCCATCTTAGCAGCATGCTCGTTGCACATGCACATCATCATATCGTCCATCTTGTCCATATTGCATCTTTCCATCATATGTCCATGTCCTTCCTTATGCTCCTCCATGGGCATATCCTTCATCTGTGAAAAAGCGGGGACAGGTACGCTGAGCGCCAGCAAAGCCGCCGCCACCATTAGAGAGATAGAATACATTGCTTTCATGGTACATTCTCCTTTCATTGTTGTTACTATTTTTTAAAACTCTTTTACTCCTTTTTGATTGCTCATACTCATCGCATCATCATACTAACCGGCAGTGGTTATACAGTCAATGGAATATATAGCTTTGGGTGAGATGATCAGGACCATAGAAAGCCTAATTGCAAATGGCCTGCCAATACCCGAAGGAAAATCAAAAGTTTGGCTTTATTCTTTGATAACACGGGATTAGAGTAAGGTGAGCGGACAGAAGAAAAGTCTGCAATGATCCTTTGGCCTCAATATTTGGTGGAACCGCAATATATTGAGGGATGCTTTGAGGGTATGAAGGGGTGGTTGCCTACATCAAAGATAAAGATTCCCTCAGTCTCTTCTCATGGCGTTGCTCAAGGATTGAAATAGATAGCTGATTTTCTCGTCTGGTAAGCAATGCGTCGTCAGCAGCAGCCCTTGTTTGCCTTGCAGAAATTTTGCTCGCGAAGCCATTCCCGAATGAGCCCCGAAGCACAGCCGACCCCCGCATCGACACGGATAGCCGCCGCAGGGCAATTTCTGGCGCAGGCGCCGCATTCCATGCAGGCATTGAGATCTTTGATCAGGGCTTTATTCTCCACAACTGAAAAAACCTGATGCGGACAAACCTCCCGGCATCGACCGCAGCCCGTACAAAGCTCCGTACGTATCTTAAGAGTGGCCACATTTTTAAGGTAAGCGAACCCCTTCATTTATTTCTCCTTGCCACTAACCCCGCTAACCTAAAGGTCACAGGTTAACGGGATAAGTTCGTTCAAGAAATGGTTACTGCCAGTAAACCATTTGCCGCCTCACCAGTGCGTTAACGAAGTTGCTAAAGGAATAATCCCGCAAACATAAGGAGGGCGCCCATGAGCAGCGCGGCCCCCATGACCGGCATCGCAAGGCGCATCTCCTTTTTCACCCCGGTGCGGGAAGTAAAGTTTGTACAGCCGGTAAAATTAAGCGCATAAAAGGCGCTGATGGCGGGCAGGGTGAGCAAGGATGCCGCCACAAACCGGCTCCATCCTTGTCCCCCGGCTAAAGCATAGAAGATCGCGCTCCAGAGTAATCCCACCAAAGCGCCCTTGCCGGCAAAACTCCGGCCGGGCAGCCAGGGAAGCAGCAGGGGAGTGACGACGACGCCGGCCGTCACGGCGCCCAGGTAGGCGTAAAGGGCCATGCGTCCCTGGACAGGACCTCGCAACGCCAGAAAAATCAGAAAAAGCGCCGCTGCTGCAATGGCCGTTGGTTTCAGGGCGCCCATTAGCTCCACCGGAATGAGCGCCAAGCGTTCCCTGAACGAAAAAGTCAGTTCCCGCATCGCCGGCGTCACCCGCATGCCGTTGTCCAAATATGCCGGTAGATCACTGGCCCGAATCGTCCCGTAGCGGATGTTGAAGCCGGTCTCCTTGGTTACGGTGTGCGCCGCCACGCCCGGCGCCCCCAGAAGCGGCAGGATAAGCCGGCGGTGGCTGACCACTTTGTCCAGGTCCGTTGCCCTGATCCGGCGCACCAACTCCTCCGTGCCAAAGGTGCCTTTGCCTGCGGCACACCAGACGTTAATGCCGTAAGTCTCAAGTACCAGCAGCCAGAGATCCCGCCCCGCCAGGGCGCTACGGACGATGTCGTAGCTCATCTTGTAGCTGGCGGTCACCAACACCGGGGCCTCTGGTGTGGGAACGCCAAGGGCGTAAAGGCCGGGTGGCACCATGTATTTCAGGCGCCCGATGCCCCAGCGGGCTTTCCAGGCGCCCAGCCGATCGGCAAGGACAAGCCCCGTGGCAATACGAGGCACTGGCCCCGCCGCCGTCGTCAGCCAGCCCAGGAAGCCGGGAACATGCTCGTCAATTACTCCGCCGCCGGCGGAAACGGGGGGGCCTCAGCAAGGAGGTTTTTCCAGCCCCGCTCCCACGGCCGCCGCATTCCCCGTTGGGGCCAATGCCAGTCCCCGGTCGTCAAGTTTTTTCATGGACTTTCCCTCCCACTCTTTCCTCTGACACAGTTGCGGCGGTTCCCGTAAATAGCCTTCTCTGAAACCAGAAGGCAACATTTACCAGGCCGATCATCACCGGCACTTCCACCAGGGGGCCGATGACCGCCGCAAAGGCCACGCCGGAGCCAAGACCGAATACAGCCACGGCCACAGCAATTGCCAGTTCAAAATTATTGCTCGCGGCGGTGAAGGCCAGGGTAGTGGTGCGGGAATAGTCCGCCCCCATTTTTTTACCCATCAGGAAGGAGACGACGAACATCACGACAAAGTAAATTCCCAGGGGTATGGCGATCCGCAGTACGTCCAGGGGAATCGTCACGATCAGTTTCCCTTTCAAGCTGAACATGACGACGATCGTAAATAACAGGGCAAAGAGCGTCAGGGGGCTGATAATCGGAATAAAGTTTTTGTGGTAGCGTTCTTGGCCTGCCAGCTTCAAACCGATAAAGCGCGTCAAGGCCCCGGCAAGGCAGGGGATGCCCAGATAGATGAGGACACTCTCGGCAATCTGGCGAATGCTTACTTCCACAACGCTCCCCAACAAGCCGAAAAAGGGCGGCAGGACCGTGATGAAAAACCAGGCATAGACGCTGAAAAAGAGCACCTGAAAGATGCTGTTGAAGGCCACGAGACCGGCGGCATACTCGGTGTTGCCCTTCGCCAGCTCGTTCCACACGATGACCATGGCGATGCAGCGGGCAAGCCCGATCATGATGAGACCGACCATGTACTCCGGCTTATCGGGTAAAAAGACAATGGCCAGGACGAACATCAACACCGGTCCGATCAGCCAGTTCTGCACAAGGGAGAGGCCCAGCACTTTTTTGTCCTGGAAGACCTCCGGCATATCCTCGTACTTCACCTTGGCAAAAGGAGGATACATCATCAGAATCAGACCGATGGCGATGGGAATATTGGTGGCGCCGACCTGGAACCGGTTGATGAACTGCTCCACATCAGGCACAAAATAGCCGAGCCCTACGCCCAGCAACATCGCCGTAAAAATCCAGACGGTGAGATAGCGGTCGAGAAAGGACAGTTTTTTACCAATTTCCGTTGCCATCTTCGCCTCCTAAGTTCATTTGGAAAAATTCCAGCAGCTTGTCCTTGATTTCATCACGCACCATGCGGAATGCCGCCGCGATTTCCGCTTCGCTGCCCACGGCCGCCGCCGGGTCGGCAAAGCCCAGATGCAGCTTTTTGACCCCTCCGAAAAACAGAGGGCATTGTTCATTGGCGCTGTCGCAGAGGGTAATGACATAATCGAATGGCTGGCCGGCGAACTCGTCCATGGCTTTGGAACGATGACCGGAGATGTCGATGCCGATCTCCGCCATGCTCTCTATCGCGCGCGGATTGACTCCTGTCGGCGTTGTCCCCGCCGAAGAGGCCGTGATTTTATCCCCCAGTTCGTGATTGACGATGCCTTCCGCCATTTGAGATCGGCAGGAATTATTCGTGCAAACGAAGAGAACTCTTTTTTTCATGCTCTTTTCCTTTCTGCTATCCGGCTTTCGCAAGAAAACTAGGGGACAAGGTTCAGGTGCAGCACTGCCCGCTGCCCATTTGTTTCAGTCGCTTCCTGTCTTGTCCGGCAGTGTCATCGGCCGTCAGAATGTCGCGTAGCGTCGCCGCCATGATCCGGTGCAAGGGGCCTAATTCGGGGGCAAGGGAGTAGTGTATCCACACCCCGGCCCGCCGGTCGCTAAGCCACCCGGCATTTTTTAAATGTGCAAGGTGACGGGAAACGGTGGATTGCGGTAGTTGCAAGACCGCCATAAAGTGGCAAACGCAAAGCTCTTCCCTTTCCAGCAGGAGGGCGATGATGCGCAATCTAGTTTCATCTTCCAGAGATTTGAATATGTTGGCCAGCTTCCTCATGAACCCCATATATCCGTTAAGCCGGATATATGCAAGTTTTTTTCTTTGTGGAGAACAAAAAAACTTTTCGCCACATTTTATGTCTGTTCCACGATGGACTTTTCTTTCACTGCTATAGTATAGTTCCAAAATCATACTTTCAGTCCCTTTAATCATAAGGATGGACGGCATGCTCGATAAAATTAACCCCACCCGGACCAAGGCGTGGCAAGGCTTGAAGGCGCATTACCGTATTATGAAGCACCGGCAGATGCGGGAGCTTTTTCTTGCTGATCCAACTCGCTTTGCCAAATACTCCCTCCGCTTTGAGGACATCCTGCTTGACTATTCGAAAAATATCATGGATGGGGAAACCCTGCGCCTGCTCTTAGCTTTGGCCGCCGAAGCGCATCTGCCCGAGGCGATCGAAAAGATGTTCTCCGGCGATAAAATCAACGAGACCGAAGATCGCGCCGTCTTACATACGGTGCTGCGCAATCTTGGCGGCGCAACAGTTTGCCTGGAGGGACGGGATGTCAATGCCGACGTGCAAAAGGTCCTGCGGAAAATGGAGGATTTTTCCGGGCAGGTGCTGTCCGGCGCCTGGCAGGGATATACGGGCAAGCCGATTACCGACATTGTAAACATCGGGATCGGCGGTTCCGATCTGGGACCCGTGATGGTGACGGAAGCGTTGAAACCCTACTGGCAGCCTCATATTAAGCCCCACTTTGTTTCCAATATCGATGCTACGCATATCGTGGAAACCCTTAAAGAATTAGCGCCGGATCAAACACTTTTTCTGATTGCCTCCAAAACCTTCACGACTCAGGAAACTATGACCAACGCGCACACGGCCAGGGATTGGTTTCTTAAAGCCGCCGGTGACGAAGCGCTGGTGAAGCGTCATTTCGTGGCCATCTCCACCAATGAAGCGGCGGTTAAAAGGTTCGGCATTGACCCCGAAAATATGTTTGTTTTCTGGAATTGGGTAGGTGGCCGGTATTCCCTCTGGTCGGCAGTCGGCCTTTCGATTGCCTGCGCCATCGGTTTTGATAATTTCCGGAAGCTGCTCACAGGCGCCCAGGCCATGGACAAACACTTCCGGGAAATGCCTTTTGATCAGAATATGCCGGTTATCATGGCGCTCCTGGGCATCTGGTACAAGAACTTTTTCGGTGCCGCCACCCAGGCGATTTTGCCTTACGATCAGTATCTGTCCCGCTTCCCGGCCTATCTGCAGCAGGGGGATATGGAAAGCAACGGCAAACAAGTCGATCGGCAAGGCAAAAGGGTTGCCTACGAAACAGGTCCCGTGATCTGGGGGGAACCGGGCACAAATGGACAGCATGCCTTTTACCAGTTGCTGCACCAGGGAACGGGGTTCGTCCCCTGTGATTTCATCGCTCCGGCGCTCAGCCACAATCCCCTGGGCGATCACCATGCCATCCTGCTGGCGAATTTCTTCGCCCAGACAGCGGCGCTCATGCAAGGCAAAACCTATCAGGAGGCCGTTGCGGAATTGTTTTCTCTTGGTAAAAACGAAAAAGAAATTGCAAGATTGGCGCCTTTTAAGGTTTTTACGGGCAGCAGGCCAACGAACACCCTCCTGGTAAAGAAGATTACACCGCAGACCCTGGGCAGTTTGATCGCCCTCTACGAGCACAAGATATTTGTCCAGGGCGTCATCTGGAATATCTTCAGCTTTGACCAATGGGGAGTGGAACTGGGGAAGCAGTTGGCCGACCAATTGCTTCCGGAGCTAACCGGAGGAGGAGAGGCAAGCTTCCATGACGCCTCGACCAACGGCCTGATTAATGCCTATCAGGCCATGCGCCGCGAGGATGGCTGACCTTAAAACCCATCGGCAAGGGCGTCAACGGTACTTATAATGTTCACTGAAGACACTGAAATTTCATTAGCAAGGCCGCGGGCGGTCTTTAATACCCGTATGAACAGCAGCGATGCCGTTGTTAAGAAGGCGATAGCCTACCTGGCGGAAGCCCGTCCTCTCCATTATCTGCGAAAATTCCGGCGGAGAGGGGAAAAGACGGATAGATTCGGGGAGATAGGTGTAGGCCTGCCGTGATCCCACAATCAAACTGCCCAGCAGCGGCATGATGTGAAAGGAATAAAAATCATAGAGCGCGGCAAACCAAGTCGCTCTCGGCCGGGAAAATTCCAGGCAGACAAAGCGGCCGCCGGGTTTAAGGACGCGGTGAATTTCTCTGAGGCCTTCCTCCATATGGGTAAGATTTCTTATCCCGAAACCCACGAGCACGGCATCGAAGGATGCGGAAGCGAAGGAGATAAACTCGGCGTCGCCCTGTACATAGCAGATTTCCTTTCTTTCCGCTCTATGAGCGCTTTTTTTCCGTCCCGCCTCCATCATGGTCCGATTGATGTCATAAAGGATGACCGTACCTTCAGGGCCGACGAGCTTCACCGCCGCCACGGCAAGATCGCCCGTGCCGCCGCAGATGTCCAGAACTGTGTCGCCCGCCTTTAACCCCAACAATCTGACGGCGGTCCTTTTCCACAAGTAGTGGATGCCAAAGCTGAGCAGGGTATTCATCAAGTCGTATCTTTGCGCCACGGCATCAAAATGATGGCGCACCCAGTTGACTTTCTCCTTTTCGGGAATATTGTGAAAGCCGAAATGCGTTGTTTTTTCCTCGTGTTTTAAAGAAGACACTCTAACTTCTCCCCTCTTTTCGCACCCATTTACCCGGCAGCACCGATTGCGCCATAATATCCCTTTCTGCGGATAACGGTGTCTAATATCAGAGAAAGGGTCATGCCGCCAGTTGCATCTTGCGTTTCGGTTCAAATAAGCCACCCTTACACCAAAAATGGCGGCATGCTGACTGAATCTGTGGTATAATGCCAGAGCAGGGCATTCTTTTTTGAGAGGAGTTGAGGAATATAATGGTGGCGAAGGCAGGATTTGCGGACCTGAGTAAGGAAGAATTGCTGGCGGTAATAGAACTGTTTTCCAGCAACTGGCTAACGGTCGATGGTTTGTGGTTCACCCTGGTGGAGGACAAATATGGACTTGACGCCGCTTTAGAACTGGATCTCAAAATGTGGAAAAAACAAGCGTTGATTGAAGCCCGAAGAATAAAGAAATATATGAATATTGGAGACGAGGGAGTAAAAGGTGTTCTAAAAGCGCTCCGGTTCATGACATTTGACCCTGCGATGCCTTTCGACTATTCACTGGATGGAGCAGATCAGAGCACAGCTTATATGTGGGTGCCTTTTTGCAGGCCCCAGGAGGGGAGAAAAAAGGCGGCCAGGGGTGAGTTCCCTTGTAAGACTATTGGGATGGCATGTTATGAGAACCTTGCAAAAATAATTGATCCCTCAGTAAAAGTTGAATGCCTGTTTGCCCCCCCTGATAGTCATCCTGCCGATATGTGGTGCAAATGGAAACTAACTTCGCCTAAGTTATAAAGCCATGTTTCTTATGTATAATTAGTCGAGCGACACCACGAAGCTTTCTGGATATCCGTGTTCTTCCAAGTTCTTCTCAGCCTTTTCAGCAGATCTTAGCGACGCATGTTTGCCAACATATACGCGATAGAAGTGATCTCCTCTCACCCATGCTGAACGAATTTCCGAGAAACCATATACCTTTTTCATTTTCCCGGAAAGCCTTTCTGCATTATTGGGATCGGTAAAAGCGCCTATTTGGACGGTATAATTGCCTGCATCATAGTCCTCCAGCGCCGTGTACTGATTTGTGCCACTTGCTGAGTACCCCAACGCCTCGATTCTCACCGGCGCTGTTCCCGCAAGCGCAACTCCGAGCGCCTTGGCTGCTGAATAGGACAGATCGATAATCCTTCCCTTTACAAATGGCCCCCGGTCATTGACACGCACAATGGTCTCATTACTATTGGCAGTGTTTCTCACCTTGACAAAAACACCGAGCGGCAACGTCTTATGTGCCGCCGTCATGGCATACATATCATAGGTCTCGCCATTGCTCGTTTTTTTACCGTTAAAATCCTCACCGTACCAGCTTGCGATACCGGTCTGAACGAACCCCGTGTGGGTTTGCAGCGGCTCATACCGCTTGCCCAGCACGGTATAGGGCCTTTGATATGCCTTTTGGCGAGCACCCGGTTGTTGTACGACCGGCGGCCTTTTCGATGCGCAGGCTGAGATCAGTACGACAAAACACGTGAACAGCAGGCACCGCTTCATCATATCTGCCATACCCCTTGCTCTTTTAATCGCCCCCGGTTATTATCCTCGACGGGGCCGCTTGCGAAGACCGCATGCGTTGACATCATACAAACCATCGACAGGGAGAGCAACAGAAAATATGCAGTTTTCCTGACAAAACAGGGTTCCCCGCTGAAATTGAAATGTTTGGCTAACCCGTTTCGGAGCATGATAAAGATTTAAAATCAAGAGATTAAGCAAAGATGTTTTTACCCACTACTGCAGCAGAGTTGAAGTCCCTGGGCTGGAAACAGCCGGATGTCATTTTAGTGACCGGGGATACCTACATCGATAGTCCCCAGATCGGCGCCGCAGTCATCGGCAAGTATCTGTGGAAGCACGGCTTTAAAACGGCCTTGATTGCCCAGCCGGCTGTCGGGGACGGGCGGGACATCACGCGGCTGGGGGTGCCGGCTTTGTTCTGGGGCGTCACCGCCGGGTCGATAGATTCCATGGTGGCCAATTACACCCGCCTGAATAAGTTCCGCCATCAAGACGATTATACTCCCGGCGGCGTCAACGTAAGGCCGAACCGGGCCACGATCGTCTATACAAACCTGATTCGACAGCACTTCAAGCCCGCGCAGCCCATCGTGCTGGGTGGGATAGAGGCCAGTTTGAGACGCATTGCTCATTACGACTGCTGGGACGATGCCGTCCGCCGCTCTCTCCTTTTCGATGCCAAGGCCGATATCCTGGCCTACGGCATGGCAGAGAAAACCGTGATCGAGCTGGCAGCAGCCTTCCGCGATGGCGCCGACTGGAGAAACATTAAAGGAATTTGCTATATTACCTCCACTCCCGCCGGGGGAAAGATCCTGCTGCCCTCCTTTGACGAAGTTGCCGCCCACAAACCTGCTTTCCGCCGCATGTCCCTGTTATTTGATCGGCATGCCGACCACCCCTCCCCAGGGTTTATCCAGCAGCACGGCGATCGCTTTCTCATCCATAATCCTCCTCCGCCTCCCCTCTCGACAACCGAACTGGACGAGGTCTCCGACCTGGAATTTGCCGGTGATGCACATCCTTATTATAAAACCGGCGAAATAAGGGCGCTCGCCACGATCAAGCAGTCCATTACAACGCATCGCGGCTGTATCGGACATTGCAACTTTTGCGCGATTGCCGTGCATCAGGGACGTCAGGTTGTTTCCCGCAGCCCGCAGTCTATCATGGCGGAAGCGGCGCGCATCAGCCAGGCAGCAGGATTCAATGGCATTATCTATGATGTGGGCGGCCCGACTGCCAACATGTACGGCCTCTCCTGCCGGAAAGGGTGGGCTTGTCAAAACAAGCATTGCCTCATGCCGAAAATTTGCCCCCAGCTAGGGTTCGGGCATCGGGCGCAGATAGAAATCCTCCGGCTGCTGCTGGGCCTGCCGGGCATAAAAAAGGTATTTGTGGCCTCGGGTATCCGGCCCGATCTGGTTATGGCTGATCAGGAACAGGGGCGACGCTACATTGCGCAGTTGGCCAGACATCATGTCTCTGGCCAGATAAAGCTGGCGCCGGAGCATTCCGAGTCGGCTGTCTTGAAGTTGATGAACAAACCTGCTCCGGAATCCCTGATTAAGTTCAAAGACGCTTTCGACAGCGCCTGCGCTGCCTCGGGCAAAAGTTATTATATGACCTACTACCTGATGGCGGCCCATCCGGGCTGCACCAAAGAGCATATGCAGCGTCTCAAATCATTTCTGGCTTCGGGATTAAAGACCACTCCCGAACAGGCGCAGATATTTACCCCCACCCCCGCCACCCTATCTACGGCCATGTATCACTGTGAAACAGACATGGCCGGGAATAAAATCTTTTGCGAGAAAAACTTGCAGGCTATGCAAAAACAAAAAGAGCTGATTCGCGGCCGTTATGCCGGGAGGGGATCTAACTAACTCTCCCCATACGAGAAGGGATGCCCGGTAATTGGGAACAGCCACTAATAAACAATGAGTGGCTGTCCCCAATTACTAAGAAGGCAAAGAAAAAGGGGCCAGATTTTCATCTAACCCCCTTGTTTTATTGGTAGCGGGGAGAGGATTCGAACCTCTGACCTTTGGGTTATGAGCCCAACGAGCTACCGGACTGCTCCACCCCGCGTCATCATTTAACTTCTCCCCGCATCTATAGATAGTTGATGTACATTTGTCAAGGGGTTTTTGGGAGAGCATTGTCATTGCCCAACAACGCCGCCGTAGATAAAGGCCGTCCCCTCCGCAAGCTTGAAACCACGGTTTTTGATCTATTCATTTTTTTTTATTGTGGTATAGTCGCCGCCTGTGTCTGACGTGTGGCGGTAAAAAGTCAGATGAGATTGGCTATTGCAAGGTGGGCAAAACTATGAATCTGGCAAGAAAAAATAATCTTCCTTTGTCGTTGGCAATCATGCTGCTTTTCCTGTCTGTGTCCTACGTGTTTGCAACGGCGGAACCGATTATAAAAGGGGAGACGCTCAGCCTCAGCAAGCTGGTGGACATAGCTCTAAAAAAACATCCCCAGATCATCGCTGCTCGAAACACGGTGGATGTTGCGAAAAGCAGGGTTGGGCAGGCCAAATCCGGGTATTATCCGCAACTGAACTTGTCTGCCGGCATGAGCCGTAACGCCTCCCCGCTCCTGTCTGATCAATTCAATCAATATCAGAGTAGTTTGTCATTACAGCAAAACATCTATGATTTTAACAGGGTAGGAACAAAAGTTGATATACAAAGCCTCGATCTGGGGGCGACGGGCGCCAATCTGGACAATGTCACCAATAATGTCATCCTGGGGGTGAAGTATGCATATTATGAGCGTTTACGTGCCAAGCATATCAGAGAGATCAGCGCCGATACGGTAAAACAATTCGAAGAGCAATTAGACAGGGCAAAAGGCTTCTATGAAGTGGGCGTCAGGCCGATCTTTGATGTGACCACAGCGGAGGTTAATTTAAGTAACGCCAGGGTTAATCTCGTAAAAGCTCAAAACTTATTGGCCATTGCCATTGTAAACCTTAACAACGCTATCGGTATGTCGGCGGCGCCCTTCTACGAACTGGAGGACGATACCACTTATCAGAAAGGCAGCATTGGCCTGGATGAATCGCTTCAGAAGGCTTTTCTCAATCGCCCCGATTTGCAATCTTTGGTGCGGCAAACAGAAGCGTCGCAAAAAGCGGTGGCGTTGGCTCAGAAAGATTTTCTACCCACGGTCATGGGTAATGCCAGCTACGGGTGGTCGGGCCAGGATGTTCCCCTGGATCGTGGCTGGAGCGTGGGTGTCAATCTTAATCTCAATCTCTTCAGCGGATTTTTAACAAAGAACCAGGTTTCCGAGGCTTTAGCCGCCCTCGAGGTCGCGCGGGCGGCGGAAGAATCGTTAAGGCAGATAGTCAGATTGGATGTGGAACAGGCCCTTGCCAACCTGCGGGCTGCGGAAGAAAGTATCGTGACCGCGGAAGTCACGGTGCGCCAGGCAACGGAGAACCTTGATCTGGCCCGGGGGCGCTATGCCGCCGGAGTCGGTACGCCCCTCGAACTGACGGACGCCGTAGTCGCCTTGGGCAATGCCCGGCTTGTCCTTTCGGGGGCGATGTACGACCGGAAAGAATCCGAGGCGAGTCTCCAAAGAGCTGTGGGGGGAAAGTGATAGTAATGAAGAGAAGTCTCGGTTGCCGCCTGCCCGACGCCTTGTTGTGTGCGTTTTTCATGATGATGTCGGCGTTATTGTTCGTATCCTGTTCGCAGGGAAAAGAAGATCGGCCGCCGCCGAAACCGCCGGCGCCCGTTACCGTAGCCTATGCATCCGAAAGAAATGTTCCCGTGCAATTGACAGCCATTGGCAATGTTGAGGCAATTGAGACGATACAGGTTAAATCCCAGGTAGTCGGGGTGTTGCATAAAGTGCACTTCCAGGAGGGCCGGGACGTTGCAAAGGGAGCGCTTCTTTTTACCATTGACCCGAGGCCTTATGAAGCCCAGGTGAAGCAGGCGGAGGCCAATCTCGCCAGGGACAAGGCTCAATTGGCCTATGCCGTGGAACAGGCCGGTCGCTACGGTGAATTGTTTAAGAAAGGTTATGTCGCCAAGGAACAGGAGGAACAATATCGGACTAACGCGGCGGCACTTGAGGCTGTCGTCAATGCCGATAAAGCAGCGCTGGACAATGCGCGCCTCCAGTTGCAGTATTGTTACATTTATTCTCCGCTTGCCGGCCGTACGGGCAACCTAAATGTGAATGAGGGCAACCTTATAAAGGCCAATGCGGATACGGCCATGATCGTGCTCAACCAGCTCAGCCCTATTTACGTGACCTTTTCCCTGCCGGAACAGAACTTGGGAGAGGTAAAGAAATATCTGGCCCAGGGAAAGATTGCGGTCGAGGCGTCTATATCCAAAGATGACCGGCTGCCGGAACGGGGCGTACTCACCTTTGTGGACAATAATGTCGATTCCGCCACCGGCACCATTAAGCTCAAAGGGACATTTACGAATATGAACCATAAACTCTGGCCGGGACAGTTTGTAAGTGTGCTCCTGACGCTGACGACCCGGCCCCATGCCCTGCTCGTGCCGACAAGCGCCATTCAAACCGGGCAGAGCGGCCAGTTCGTATTCGTGGTCAAGAGTGACAATACCGTAGAATCCCGGCCCGTGGTTACAGGTCCGACGATCAATGAAGAAACGGTGATCGACCAAGGGCTCAACCCTGGTGCGACGGTGGTGACGGATGGGCAAATGCGGCTCATCCCCGGGGCAAAGGTAGAGATCAGGAAATCGGCGCCGGGGGCAGGCAAGAAAGGACCGCCGCAGGCAGTCGGGGACATTGATACGGTAAAGGGCAAGCGTCCATGAATATCGCTGAACTCTTTATTCGCAGGCCAATCATGACCTCATTGGTCATGATCGCCATTTTTATTTTCGGTTTAGCCGCCTACCGGTTTCTCCCGGTTAACGATCTTCCGAATGTCGATTTCCCCACTATCCAGGTGACCGCAAGCCTGCCGGGCGCCAACCCGGATACCATGGCATCGGCGGTGGCAACTCCCCTGGAGCGTCAGTTTTCTACCATCGCCGGGGTCGATTCAATGAATTCCACCAGCGGTATCGGCACAACCCAGATCACTATCCAATTCAATCTCTCCAGGAACATCGATGCCGCCGCCCAGGATGTGCAGGCGGCCATCTCCCGGGCCTCCCGCCAGCTCCCGCAGAACATGCCGTCCCCGCCGTCCTTCAACAAGGTAAATCCGGCTGATCAGCCGGTCATCTACCTAGCCCTTAGTTCCCCAACCCTTCCCCTTTATACCGTCGATGACTACGCCCAGACCTTCATGGCCCAGCGGATATCGATGATCAGCGGGGTGGCCCAGGTACAGGTGTTTGGGGCACAGAAGTTCGCCGTGCGTGTCCAGGTGGATCCCAAGGCGCTCGTCTCTCGCCGGATCGGGATCGACGAGGTGGGGAACGCCCTGGGCATGGGGAATGTAAATCTTCCGACCGGGCTCCTCAGCGGGCCAACCCAGGCCTTCACCATCAAGGCCACGGGTCAGCTATATAACGCTGCGGCCTATCGTCCCCTCATCGTAGCCTACCGCAAAGGCTCCCCGGTGCGTCTCGACACGATCGGACGCGTGATCGACAGCGTGGAGAATAATAAGACGGTGAACTGGTACAACAAAACCAGCGCCGTCGTCCTTGCCGTGCAACGTCAGCCCGGCACCAACACGATAGCGGTGGTGGACAATGTGAAAAAGCTTCTGCCCGTCTTCCGCTCCCAGATGCCGTCCTCAGTCAGCCTGGATATCCTCTACGACCGCTCTGTCTCGATCCGCAAGTCGGTGACAGACGTCAAGTTCACGCTCATCCTCACGATCTGCCTCGTGGTCATGGTAATATTCCTCTTCCTTCGCAACATCTCGGCTACGGTGATCCCAAGCCTGGCGCTGCCTCTCTCCATTCTCGGCGCCTTCGCCGCCATGTACCTGATGGGGTTCTCCGTCAATAACATTACGCTGCTGGCCCTGACACTCTCCGTCGGCTTTGTGGTGGACGACGCAATCGTCATGCTCGAAAACATCGTTAGACACATGGAACAGGGAGAAGGCGCGATGGAAGCGGCGCTCAAGGGATCACGGGAGATCGGGTTTACTATCCTCTCGATGACGCTTTCCCTGGTTGCGGTCTTCATCCCGGTACTCTTTATGGGAGGCATCCTGGGGCGGATCCTGCATGAATTCGCGGTGACGATCAGCATGGCGATACTGATTTCCGGCTTCGTCTCCCTCACCCTGACCCCCATGCTTTGCAGCCGGTTTCTGCGGCCGCCTGACGCCGAGAGGCATGGCCGCTTCTACCTGGGCATGGAGCGGGTCTTTGATGGCATGCGCAACTTTTATGCACGCTCTCTAACATTGGTGATACGCCACCGACGCCTCACCGTGGCAGTTACAATAGTCCTGGCCCTGGCCACCGGCTGGCTCTTCGTCAGAATGCCCTTGGGTTTCCTTCCGACCGAGGATACCAGCCAGATTTTTGCCGTCACCGAGGCGGCGCAGGGGATATCGTTTGATGAGATGGTGCGTCACCAGAAACAGCTGGCAGATATTCTCGCTAAGGAACCGAACATCGAGTCCTTCACGTCTTACATAGGCGCCAGCGGTATCAACATCGCGGGCAATACCGGACGTATGTTCATGCGTCTGAAACCGCTTGCTGAGCGGCAGCTCTCCGCAGACCAGATCATCCAGGAACTCAGACCGAAGGTATCGCAGGTTCCCGGCATCATGATGTTCATGCAAAACCTGCCTTCGATCCGGATCGGCGGTCAGTTGACCAAGAGTCAATACCAGTTTACCCTGCAGAGTCCCGATACCGACGAGCTATACCGAAGCGCCGGAACCCTGGAGGCAAGGATGAAAACACTCGCACAATTCCAGGATGTCACCAGCGACATGCAGATCAAATCACCCCAGGTGAATGTAGAGATCGATCGCGACAAGGCTGCCGCCCTCGGTCTTTCCGCCCGGCAAATCGAGGATGCCCTCTACTACGCGTACGGCTCCCGGCAGGTATCGACGATCTATGCGCCCAACAACCAGTATCAAGTGATCCTCGAACTCGCGCCGGAATATCAGATGGACCCGGCGGCCCTTACCATGCTTTATGTCCGCTCGGACAAGGGGAACCTCGTGCCTCTTGATACCGTGGCGAAGCTGACAAAAAACCTGGGGCCTTTGACCGTCAACCATCTGGGACAACTGCCGTCGGTAACGATCTCCTTTAATCTTAAACCCGGCATCGCCCTCAGTGAGGCCGTTGCCCTGGTGGAAGAAATCGCCCGCGCTACCCTTACCCATTCCATTACCACCAGCTTCCAGGGCTCGGCACAGGCCTTCAAGTCCTCGGTTAAAGGGCTCTGGATCCTGCTTATCATGGCGATCCTTATCATTTACATCGTCCTGGGCATCCTCTATGAAAGCTATATCCATCCCCTCACGATTCTTTCCGGCCTGCCGTCGGCGGGCTTCGGCGCGCTTGTCACCCTGATGTTTTTCGGCTACGAACTCAATGTCTATGCCTTTGTGGGGGTGGTGATGTTAATTGGGATCGTGAAGAAAAACGCCATCATGATGATCGACTTCGCCCTGGCAGCCGAGAGGAAAGAGGGTAAAAAGCCCCTGGAGGCGATCTATGAGGGCGCTCTGGTCCGTTTTCGTCCGATCATGATGACCACGATGGCCGCCCTGATGGGCACTCTGCCTATCGCCATCGGCATCGGCGCGGGTGCCGACTCCCGCAGACCGCTGGGGCTGGCCGTTGTGGGAGGACTGGCATTTTCTCAAATTCTTACCCTATATATTACCCCTGTAGTTTATTACTATATGGACGCGCTCCAAAAAAGGGCAAAAAATGTGTTTAAATTTAGGGGAGCAACGTGAAAAAGATTATTATCGTTTCGGTCATCCTTATTCTTATTGCGGTTGGCATCTTTATGATCGTGCGTAAGAATGACGATGGAACACAATACACGACACAAAAGGTCAGCCGGGGTAATATCCGGGAAACGGTCACGGCGACGGGGACGTTGAATGCCGTAACCACGGTGTTGGTCGGCACGCAAGTATCGGGTTCGATAAAGAATCTCTACGCGGATTATAATTCCTATGTCAAGAAAGGGCAGTTGCTGGCTCAGATAGATCCGGCAAACTTCGAGGCGCAAGTGCAGCAGGCCAAGGCTAACCTGGCGGCTGCCGCAGCCAATGTGGAAAAGGCGAAGGCCGCAGTGCTGGACACAAGCAGAGCTCTGGCGAGAAACAAACTCCTTGCTGGCCGCAACCTGATTGCCGTAAGTGATCTCGATACCGCTGAAACGAACGAGCTTGCCGCCGTGGCGCAGCAAAAAGCGGCGGAGGCGCAGGTTGAGCAGGCACGGGCCGCGCTAAAAATAGCCATGACGAATTTGCAATACACGCGCATTGTTTCACCCGTGGACGGTATGGTCATATCCAGAAATGTGGATGTGGGACAGACGGTGGCAGCCAGTTTTCAGACGCCGACCCTTTTTAACATTGCCCAAGATCTGGCCAAAATGCAGATCGATGTGAGCGTCGATGAAGCGGATATCGGCAGGATCAAGGGAGGGGAATCGGTAGAGTTTAGGGTGGACGCCTATCCCGATAAAACATTAAAGGGGCGGGTAGCGGCTATCAGGAATGCACCCATTACCGTCCAAAATGTGGTCACTTATGACGTGGTGGTTTTGGTGCAGAATCATGAAAAGATTCTAAAGCCCGGCATGACGGCAAATGTATCCATTATCACGTCCGTGCATGAAAATGTCTTGCAAGTGCCGAATTCCTCCTTCAGATTCCGGCCCGGCATTAAAGAACCGGCAAGGGCCGAAGCGCCGGAACGTAAAGGTCCCGCCATATGGGTGCTGAAAAACGGAAAACCCCATAAGATAGTTGTTGGCACGGGCATCAGTGATGGTGATAGGATGGAGGTTATTTCCTCGGCTCTGAAAGAAGGAGATGACGTAATCGTTGCCGCTATAGATAAGAAAAAACAGCAAGGAAGTCTGTTCGGCAGGAGAGTCCATTAGTATGCCGCTTATTGAAACAGACGAACTCTCCCGGATATACGACTTGGGTGGCGGCAATGTTGTGCGCGCCCTCGAACGGGCGTCGGTAAATATTAACCGCGGGGAATTTGTCGCCGTTATGGGACCGTCAGGATCGGGAAAATCGACCTTCATGAACGTGCTTGGCTGCCTCGATCGTCAAACCAGCGGTATCTACCGGTTGGACAAGATAGATGTTAGAGATATGTCGCGGGATGAACTGGCGAGAATCAGGAATAAAAAACTGGGGTTCGTCTTTCAGGGTTTTAATCTTTTACCCCGGACATCGGCACTGGAGAATATTGAATTACCATTGCTTTACCAAAATCTCCCGGATACGGAAAGGAAAGAACGGGCGTTTGTGGCCCTGACGGCCATGGGGCTGGCGGGTTGGGAAAAGCATCATCCCGCGCAATTGTCCGGTGGGCAACAACAGCGGGTAGCCATAGCCAGGGCACTGGTCAATAACGCACCGCTTATCCTGGCGGATGAACCTACGGGAAATCTCGATACAAAAACAAGCAGCGAAATTATGAACTTACTTGTTAAGCTGAACGAAGAGAAAAACATCACCATTGTGTTGGTAACGCATGAACAGGATATCGCGGCATATAGCAAAAGAATTATCAGATTTCTCGATGGACGCGTTGTCAGTGATGAGGCATTGAAAAAGGCATGATAAATCTTGCGGCTACCTTTAAAATTTCGTTGCGGGCGCTGCGCGTCAACAAAATGCGTTCCGCTCTGACCATGCTGGGAATCATCATTGGCGTGGGGGCCGTTATTGCCATGTTGGCGGTGGGTACCGGGGCAGGCAACCAAATTACCTCCCAGATGGAGACCATGGGCAGCAACCTCCTGATCGTTTTTCCCGGCAGCGTTACTACCGGCGGCCTGCGCATGGGAGGTGGCACACAGTCCACGCTGACCGGGGCAGATGCGGAAGCCATCAAGCGGGAAATCCCCAATGTTGCAGAGGCGGTTCCCCTCTTAAACGGCGCCTCCCAGATTGTAGCGGGTAACCAGAACTGGGCGACGGCAGTCTATGGAGCAAGCCCCGGGATCCTTGTGGTGAGGGATTGGCTGCTGACGGAGGGGAGAATCTTTACCGATCAGGAGGTAAAGAATGCGGCCAAAGTGTGCGTCCTTGGCCAGACGGTCGTGAGTAATCTCTTCGGTGAAATGGCGCCCCTTGGGCAGGTGGTCAGGATAAAGAAACTGCCCTTCACCGTCATCGGCGTGCTGGCGGTAAAAGGAGAGGACATGCTGGGCCGTGACCAGGATGACGTTGTTTATATCCCCATTGCGACGGCGCAACGGAAAATCTTCGGCACCGGCGGCTTGCCCGACATGATAAGAACGATAATGGTAAAAATGAAGCGCATGGAAGATCTGGCACCGGCGGAAAAGCAGATCACCGAGCTTCTCAAACAACGGCACCGCCTGGGAACGAATCAGGAGCTTGATTTTAATGTGCGTAACCTGACGCAGATGATGAATGCTACACAGCAGACCATCCAGGTCATCACGCTGCTTTTGGGGGCAATTGCCTCCGTTTCCATGCTCGTCGGCGGGATCGGCATCATGAACATCATGCTGGTCTCCGTCACGGAACGGACGCGAGAAATCGGGATCAGGATGGCCGTGGGGGCTCGTGCTTGGGATATCCGCCTCCAATTTATCATCGAGGCTCTGACGCTTTCCCTCATCGGTGGCCTGATCGGCATCGCCGCCGGCGTGGTGACGGCGAAAATCATCTCCTCATTTGCAGATTGGCCGACAATAGTTTCGCCTTTTTCCGTTATCTTTGCCTTTGGCTTTTCCGGACTGATCGGCATATTTTTCGGGTTCTATCCGGCCTATAAAGCATCCCTTCTCAACCCCATTGATGCCTTGAGATATGAGTAGGCGTAGTTCCCGATCAAAAGGAGAGCAGGGGTCACATTTACTGCGCTTCACAGAGGTACAGGCTCTTGTCGAGTATGACCACTCACAATGAGGTAAACGGCAGTGGGAGTTTCAACAGTTCCTCTTTAGATAAGACCCGTGCACATACCCCATGAGCACGGATGAGGCGTTGGGCTACACCTTCAGGGGAACGGAGATAACGGAATAACGCTTCGCAACATTCGGTGGCAACCCGTATCCGATACACACAGTCTGTGAATACCGCCTGTCCCGCTTCAACCATTACAACATGCGCCAGACAACGACTGCCAACGCGGGGAATCAAAAGATCACCTGCTTTGGCAAGCCAGCGAGACGGCAGGTCTATATCGCTCGGAAAGCGCGCCCGCCCATCCGCATAGTGCTTGAAATCAGTGGTGTGAAACATTGTGGCCCCAAGTTTTGCTGCCGCTTCTCGCGTTACGGCCCCTCGCTTGATTTCCGGTGCCAGATCCGCAAGTATGATTTTCCCAATGCCGTAAGATGCCAGATGAAAAGACGCGTCCAATCGGTGAACCGCATCGCCTGGAGATACTACGATTTGTCCGCCATCATTCCAACGTTCCAGTCGTACGGTTCCACTCTGTTCGCCTTTCCTTAGGAAAATTGCCAACGTCTTTGCCTCAGTTCCCCGGAACAATCGCGGCGGCAGTTCCAATACCCGCCAGAGACCGTGGCGTTCCATCAGAGCTCGGCGTAGGTGTTGGGAGCAAGTAAACTGTCCGGTATTGTAGCACACTATCTGTCCGGTTTAAGATGTCACGATGAGGTGACGAATGAGACGGTCAGAGATGCTACAGGAGATCCGGAAGATGCGATTTGCAGAGGTATATAGTGGATGGACAGAGAGTCGATTAAGTCAGGAAGAAGCGGCCAGGATTTTAGGAGTGAGCGATCGGACATTTCGCCGCTACAGGGATCGCTACGAGGGGAGCGGGGTGGCAGGCTTGTCAGATAAGCGGTTGACACAGGCCTCCTTTCGTCGTGCGCCTGTTGACGAGGTAATGGCTGTTACAGGGCTCTACGAGACAAAACATCAGGGTTGGAATGTCAAACATTTTTACGGGTGGTACCGAGGCTCTGGGGGTAGCCGGAGTTATACTTGGGTAAAGAACACCCTTCAGTCAAAAGGTTTGGTTCCCAAAACGGCCAAACGCGGTGTACATCGTAAACGTCGAGAGAGATCCCCCCTCCCCGGCATGATGGTGCATCAGGATGCCAGCAAGCATGAGTGGGTTCCGGGCAAGAAATGGGATCTGATCATAACAATGGATGATGCTACCAACGAGCATTATTCCATGTTTTTTGCTGACGAGGAAGGAACGACGAGCAGTTTCCAAGGAGTAGAAGATGTCATCCTGAAGAGGGGCTTGTTCAGTTCGTTCTACAGTGACCGGGGGAGCCATTATTGGTTTACACCTAAAGAAGGCGGAAAAGTGAGCAAGACACAGCTCACCCAGTTTGGGCGTGCCCTGCATCAACTGGGCATAGAAATGATCGCTGCCTATTCACCGGAAGCGCGTGGACGGAGTGAACGAGCATTTGGCACACATCAAGGTAGGCTTCCTCAGGAATTGACCTATCACGGCATAACAACGATAGAGGCCGCGAACCGCTATCTGGCTCAGACCTATCTGCCAGCATTCAACGCAGAGTTTATGAAGAAGCCCCTGGAAGCCGGAACTGCCTTTGTTCCATGGATTGGGGTAGACCTTCATGATATCCTCTGTGAACGCTACGAGCGGACGGTAAACGCCGATAATTGTGTCAGTTTCGAAGGTAAGACATTACAAATCCCGGCAGACAAATACCGGTGCCATTACATCAGAGTCAAGGTACGTGTCCATCGCTATAAAGATGGTTCGCTTGCCATCTTCCATGGCCCACGTAAGCTGGTAGATTATGATGTCACGGGGATACAGAAGGAAAAGAATGCGGCAGCGTAAATCCACCGCTCGCCCTCTGTTGATAGAAGAGCCTTGCGGGGCTCTTCTATCAACAGAAATAAGTGGACAACTCATGTGCTACAAAACCGGACAAGTCTATTTGTTGACAACAGACTAAAGGCATTCCGCTAGATATACGCTTATAATATCGCTATCTTCTATTGTTTGTGGGGGCTTGTTTTCTGGCGGGCTCGATAAAATATCCGGACTAACGAATATAGTCAGGAAGTGGTTGAATATGCCGTTAAATTGCCGGGACAGGCCGGAGATGGAAACGAATTCGTCTGGTTGCCCATTGACGCCAGTACCCATCGAGGATTATCAAAGGCTGCTGGCAGCCCAGGAGCAAGCTGATCCAGCAGCGCTGGAAAAGGCCTCCCGCCTGCTGGCATCTGCCTTAAAATCATGCGCCAAGGATATCCACAGCAAATATCTGAATCCGCCCTGCACGACGGATTTTACCATCATGTACCTGCCTATGGAGGGGCTCTATGCGGAAGTAGCCCGGCAACCGTCCTTAATGGAAACGATCAGACGCGATTATCACGTTATCGTTGCCGGCCCTTCCAC
>Ga0209726_10000873_pt1 | contig 53398 bp, 47 predicted proteins | sample Subgrocontami54m_FD_187453 | JGI IMG/M metagenome (GOLD analysis project Ga0209726, IMG submission 187453) | Subsurface groundwater microbial communities from S. Glens Falls, New York, USA - GMW46 contaminated, 5.4 m (SPAdes) (version 3) | ecosystem: Environmental > Aquatic > Deep subsurface >...
CCCGCACTGCGCAAGATTTCGCTTCCCGGGGGCGGACTCCTCCCGGGGTAGGACTTGCTTGATTCGTTGATGTCTCTTCCTCAAGCTCACCTACTTCCTCCTGCCGGTTTGTGCCGGCGCTCCTCCCCACCTCCCCGCCTCCCTGTTCGATCCTCTTTCCCCGCGACATCGAGCGCTACACGGGCCGATATTCGAACACGCGACACTCGATGGGGCCATTCCACAGCGTGTGTTCGCGCACAGGCTTCACGGGAATCGCGCGCGGAATCGCCTGAGCGCCCGCCAAGACAATCACTCTCCAGCCCGCCGCGCGCTTCACGGCCGCTCCCAGCGCGCGGTACGTGGCTTCGCTGCCCGAGAGTCGTTCGCCGTACGGCGGATTGACGACCATGACTCCGGGAGTGTCTCCGAATTCGAACGCGTCGAGTTCCGTCACGTCGAACGTCGCCCCGACGCCCGCTCGACCCGCACACTTGCGCGCATGCTCCACCGCGGTCGCATCGCGATCTTCACCGCGCACGCTGAACGCCGACGTGTGCACGCCCGCGCGCAGCTCCGCACGAAGAGTCGCCATCGCGTCGATCAGCGTTCGGTCGGCGCTGGCCCAACGCTCGAGACCGAACTTCGGGCGGAAGATCCCCGGAGCGATTCCCTGCGCCATCATGGACGCTTCGATCGGTAGCGTTCCCGCGCCGCACATCGGATCGACGAACGGGGCGGTCCCGTCCCACCCCGCCCAACGGAGAATCGCCGCCGCGAGCGTTTCTTTGATCGGAGCCTCGCGTCCTTCGGGTCGATAGCCGCGGCGGTGCAGTGGCGCGCCCGATGCGTCGATGAACACCGTCACGTGGTCGTGCGCCAGACGCACCGTGACCCCGACATCCGGATCGTCGCGGTTCACACTGGGTCGCGCGCCGGCCGACTCGCGAAGCTGATCGACGATCGCGTCCTTGGTCTTCTGCGAGACGAACTGCGTGTGTGCGAGCGCGCTGCGGGCCGAGGTCGCGCGAACGGCCAGGCTGTGGTTTCGGGTGAGGTACCGTTTCCAATCGACGTGTCGCACGCCGTCGTACAGTGCCCGCGCATCGCGCGCTTCGAACGTGGCGAGCTGGACGAGGACGCGCATCGCGAGACGCGACGTGAGGCACGCGCGTCCCGCTTCGATCGCGTCGCCGCGAAAGTGAACGCCGCCACGTTCCGCGCGCACGCCCCGAAATCTCAGTGCGCGCAATTCGTCGCGGAGCAGACCTTCGGTGCCGCCCGCTGCCGTCGCGAAGAGTTCGTCGGAGTCGTCCATGATCTGCCCAGCATCGCCGTTGCCGCGCGCGCGCGACGAGAGTAGAACGCTGCCCCGAAGTCGATACCACAGGAGTGTCCCCATGCGTTTGGAAGATCTCAAAGCGATCGTGACCGGTGGCGCCCAAGGGATGGGCCGGCATTTTGCGCTGCGGCTTGCACAGGCGGGCGCGTCGGTCGCGGCCGGGGACGTCAACGAAGACGGGCTGCGCTCACTCGCCGAGGAAGCCAAGGGTCTTCCGGGCAGAGTGTTCACGCGAAAGTTGAACGTCGCGGACGAGGCCGACTGCGGCAGCTTCGTCGAGTTCGCCCACAAGGAAATGGGCGGACTGAATGCGCTCATCAACAACGCGGGAATCTTGCGGGACGGGCTTCTGGTGAAGAAAGACCGTGAAACCGGCCAGATCAAGAAACTATCCCGGGAGCAGTGGCAGGCCGTGATCGACGTCAATCTCACGGGCGCGACGATGATGGTGCGCGAGACCGTCGCGAAGATGGCCGAGACGGGATCGCGGCCCGGCGTGATCGTGAACATGAGTTCGATCGCACGCCACGGAAACCGCGGGCAGTCGAACTACACCGCCGCCAAGGCCGGGCTCGCGGCGAACACGAAGACCTGGTCGTTGGAATTCGCGCCGTTCGGCATTCGCGTCGGCGCCATCGCACCCGGCATGGTGGAGACCCCGATGACCCAGGGGATGAATCAGAAGGCCCGCGAGGCGCTCATCGCGGCCATCCCGGTCGGGCGCGTCGGGATGCCCGAGGACCTGTGGGTGGCCGTAAAGTTCGTGCTGGAGTGCGACTACTTCAACGGTCGAACCATCGACGTCGACGGCGGCCTCGGGATGTAACGGAAAGCGGCGCGGAACTGACAGAAGTGATGCTACGCTGCAGTCGATGACCGACGACGGCGAGAACACCGTCACCGCCCTCGCTTCGACGTTGCGCGGGCCGTCGACACGTTTCGTCGAAATCACGTCCCCCGGAATTCCCCCCGTTCTTCGGGCGCGTGACGGCGTCGTGCGCATCGGACGAGTCGCCGAGGGCAATCAGATCGTGATCAACGATCCGTACGTCTCCCGGAGCCATTTGGAAATCAGGATCCTGCCGCACGGCGTCGAGGTGGTCGACCTCGACACGAAGAACGGCACGCACTTCCGCGGCGCGCGGATTCGCGAATTGCCAGTGAAAACCGAGGCGGCGCTGGTTCTCGGCAAGCACGTCAACATTCGAATCAAGGTCGCGGACGAGTCGCGGCCGGACGCCCACGCGGGGTCGGAACTCATCGGCGCGAGCGTCGCGATGCAGAAGCTTCGCTCGACGGCGGCTCGCGTCGCGCAGACGCATCTCACCGTGTTGATCGAGGGCGAAACCGGCACGGGCAAGGACGTCGTCGCGCGGGAGATCCATGCGCGTTCGCCCCGCGCGAGCAAGCACTTCGTCGTGTTCGACTGCGGCGCCGTCTCGCCCAATCTCGTGGCCGCGGAGCTGTTCGGTCACACGAAGGGCGCGTACACGGGCGCCGTGTCGGCGAGCGAGGGCGCTTTCCGTCGCGCGCAGGGCGGAACGGTGTTTCTCGACGAGATCGGCGAGTTGCCACTCGAACTGCAGACTGCCCTGCTCCGCGCACTGGAGTCGCGCGAGGTGCGGCCCGTGGGGGGCGACGCGTACGTTCCGGTCGATGTGCGGGTCATCGCGGCGACCAATCGCAACCTCGACGCCGAGAGCGAAGCCGGGCGGTTCCGCAAGGACTTGCTGTTCCGTCTCGCCGTCGCGCGAATCAAGGTCCCGCCGCTGCGCTCGCGCCCCGAGGACATCCCTGCGCTTGCCGAGCACTTCGCCGCCGGACTCGATGGCGCTCGATTGTCCCCGGAGGTGATCGCGCAGCTTCAGACCCGGACGTTTCCGGGCAACGTGCGGGAGCTGCGGAACACCGTCGAGCGGGCGGTGCTGCTCTGCGGCGGCCCGGGAACTCTCGTGACGGAACTCGACGACTTCGGCGACGACGAGCCGCCGGCGTTCGACGACGAGACTGCGACGAGCGCGGCGGAGTCGATGCGCAACGCTCCCACGATCGCGCCCGGTGCCATCTCGCTGCCACAGCACCTGACCACGGGCATGCCGTTTCAAGACGCCAAGCAAGTCGCGGTGGATTCGTTCGAGCGCGAGTATCTCGTCAAGCTCATCGCCGAGTCGGACTACAACCTCTCCGAAGCCGCGCGACGCTCGGGCGTGCACCGTCGCTACCTTCGCGAGCTTTTCAAGAAGCACGACATCGACCTGGTCGAGTTGCGCGCGTCGCGCGGCCGGCCGACGTAGTCCCCTCGGCGCTACACGCGACCAAGCCAAAGTCCGAGCAGCAACGCGAGAACGCCGACACCGACGAGCACGGCGAGCGGGATCAGTCGGCGATCGCGTCGCCACGCGCGGAGAATTGCGCGCCGGCGTGGCTCGATCCGTGCGGAGGACGCGAGGGTCTCGTCGACGCGGGCTCTCGACGATTTCGACGGGCCTTCGCCGGACCCAACGTCCACGAATGCCGTGTCCGCGTCGGCGGCCGTCGGCGGCGCGCCCGAAGACCACGTCGGCCCACGCAGATCGCCGCGCGCCACGACCGCGGGTGATTCGATCGCGATCTCGGTCGCGTCGGGCAACGATTGCTCCGAGATCACGGTGTCGCCGCGCGTGCCGATCTCGGCCGAGACGGGTCCCGACGTTTGCGCTGTGGTCGGTGCGCCAATGAGCGACTCGATCCAGTGGAGCCGGTCGATCATCATCCGCACGGCGAGGTCCGCGATGATCGCGTCGCCGCGGGCGGGATCGGGACGAAACGGAGCGAGTGCGGCTTCGAGGTCGGCGCACGTCGCAAACCGAAGGGCGCGGTCCTTCGCGAGGCAGCGCAAGACGACGGCGTCGAGCGCGGTGGGCACGTCTCCGCGTATTTCCGACGGAGCCACGGGCTCCTCTTCGCAGATCATGCGCACGGCATCGAATTCGCTCGGGGCCGAATACAGCCGGCAGAGCGTGAGGGCCTCCCACGCAACGACTCCGAGTGAAAAAATGTCCGAGCGTCGGTCGAGCTTCTTGCCCCGCACCTGCTCGGGCGACATGTACCCGACCTTTCCCTTGATGGTTCCGGTCTGCGTCGTCACGATCCGATCGCCACGTTTCGCGACGCCGAAGTCGATCAACTTCACGCTTCCGTCGAAGCCCAGCAGAATGTTCGCGGGAGACACGTCGCGATGCACGACGTGCAGCGACTCACCGCCTTCGTTGCCGACCTCGTGCGCCGCATGCAGTCCGGCAGCCGCCCGCGCGATGATCTCGACGACGACGTCGATCGGAACGGGAAACTGCTGCAACTCGCACGCGCGCAGCAACGCTCGCAGGGAGTCGCCCGGCACAAACTGCATGACGAGAAAACTCCCGTCGGCGTCGTGTCCCCAGTCGATCGGCTCGACGACGTTCGGGTGCTGCAGTGCAGCCGTGAGCCACACTTCATCCAGAAAGGCGTCGGTGACGTCCTTTTGTTTCTCCAGATGCGAGTGCAAGCGCTTGACCGCGACGTAGTGCCCGGCCGATGGCCCCGAGTGAGCACGACAGAGTTTCACGACCCCCATGCCTCCCGTGCCGAGCTGCGCGAGGGGTTCGTATCGAATCGTGATGAGCGACGTCGCGTCTGCAGACCCGTCGTGCCGGGATGGAAATCGAATGGGTTTCATCCGGAGGCGGAGAACCCGAGCCTACCATAGCCGACGCGAACCGACGTGAGCCCCGCTACGCTCCCTCGACGACGCCAAGCATCGCGAGGCGCCACGCCTGCGCGAGAACGAGCACGATGTCCCGCGCGTGGGCCAACGGACCCGGGGCAACCGACGGCGGTACCACCGCGGCGCACGCCGGAAGCGGATGCACCGGGTCGACCGCGCCGTCGAGGCGGTCGAGCTGGACCGGAAACGTCGGATCGCCCGAACGCATGCCGTTGGCGAACCACCCAGGCGGATCGGACATCGCGCCGCGAAACAGCGAACGCGCCTCGCGACCGTCGTGCATCCACGCGAGCACCGGCCCCTCGCCCCATGCGATGAGCACCCATGCGTCGTTGGCTGCGGGCGCCCCGCCGTCGGTCAGCCGCTCGGCGCACGCGTACAAGCCCCACATGGGATGGCGATTGCCGGGCGCACGCCACAGAATCCACCGAGCGTCCGGTGAAGCGTCGCCCAAGCCCGTCGCCGGGTACACCAGGCCCGCCGCCCCGCGCCGCTCGAGCTGGGGAACAAGGGTGTGCGAGAAGAGCTGGGACGACGACGCCCGGCGCACGGAACGTACGTGGAGCGCTGCCGCCGCGCTCTCGCTCCAGCGATAGCGAGAAGGGTCCGTGGCGTCGGCTGCGTGGGATTGCGGCTCGGACAGGAGGGAGAGCGCCGTGGAGTTCATGCAGTCGAACGTAGGCCCCGCGCGTGGGCACGTCACGTCCGTGCGTCGCATGGTTGGACATATCCTGTCACGAGCATCTCACGGTGTCCGCGTGAGAAAATCGTGACAGACTATGTCCAACGGTCACCCGTTCGCTTTGCGCTTCAGGGCCGTCGCGTCCATGACCAGTCGGCCCAATCTCTCCAGCGATTCGTCCCGGTCGGCACGTTCCTGCGGATCCGGCGGCGCCGGCAGGGTGCTCTCGTTGCTCCCGGACCGCGGCTGCGCGGGACGCGTGGCGCGGTAGGTCCCCGACTCCGCCGGCACGAACTCGTCGGCCGACCGGCGCCGGACGACCGGCGGGGGTGCCGCCGGGGCGCGAAGGGTCGCGGGCGCTTTGGAAACAAATCGCCGAACCGCCCGAGTGAGCGTCGCGGGATCGAACGGCGACCACATGACCGACTCGAGCTCGCCCTCGTACGCGACGACCTTGCCGCGCGGCGACGTCGACAACATCGCGACCGGCGCGCCAAAGCTGCGGACCCGGTCCAAGTCCCCGCGCGAGGCCGACCGTGCGCTGGAGAAGTCCATCAGAACCAGTCCGAAGTTCCGGAATCGAAGCAATTCCAGGGCGCTGGCGACGCTGGAGACGGCGCTGACGGCAAAGCCATCGCGCTCCAGGTGCTCGCGCATGACGTCTCGAATGAGTGCGTCTTCTTCGATGAGCAGGACGAAGTGCATGCGACACCTCCAGCCCATCAATATGCACCAAGAGTTCTGGCAATGCCAGGAAGTTTGTGTTTGCCGACGATTTCGCTCATTCCACGATTTGCCCGGTGAACCCGGAGCCCCGTCGACACCGCACGGAGGGGGGAGCGCGGATTGGATCCTCGCGGTATCGTTCGGTCTCCCATGCGACCACCGCACGACCCCGACCGCTCTCGGCTCGACGCACGTGACCGGGCGGACCTCGACCGTCCGTTCGTGTCGCCCGCGGGACAATTCGCGCGCGGCGTAGGGGTGGCGATCGGCGTCGACACCCTGGTGAACGTTCCTTCGGTGCTCTTTCTCCCCCTGCTACGACCGCAAAACCTCGCGAGTGCGCTCGGCACGCTCCTGTTGGGTGTGAACGTGGTCATCGGCTACGTCGGCGGTCGAGCCGCGGGCCGCGCAGGAACCGCCCACGACGACGATCGCGCGCAATGGAACATGGCCTGGACGGTCACGTTGCTGTCCACGGTGATCGCGTATGCCACCGCGCGAGCCGCGCTGCACTGGCCGCGCATTGCCGCGGCGCTGCACGCCGCAACGCGTGCCAGCGGCGCCGGCACCGGCGGCGCGGTGTGGCTGGGCGTGCGAATCGCGTTCGTGCTGTTGCTGGTGCGATTCGGTTTCGCGATCGGGACGTTTGCGCAAGCACGACGCGACGGTCTCGGCTTTGGCGACGACGAAGCCGGCGCAGAATAGCGGGCGGGTGCGTGCGGTCCCGGGCCTGCGCGTAGAGTTGACCCCCGCGCGACGCGTAGCTATACCCCGCGCTCTGCAAGTACGGCGCGGTAGCCAAGCGGTCAGGCAGAGGTTTGCAAAACCTCCACACGTCGGTTCGAATCCGATCCGCGCCTCGAAAGTTCTTCGGAAATCGGCTGCGCGGTACTGAACGCGTGTGACCCGAACGGACCCCTACCGGGGCGCAGGATTCGTCACACGCTCGGCACAACGGACGCGTGCCGTCAGCGGTGCCGTGATCGCGTGCCACTCGCCGTTGTCTTCATCTTGTATTCCTGGACCAAACTCTCGATCGGAATGTCGAGCCTCTGGTGCAGCTTGCGGATCAACGGCAAGTTCAAGCGCCGTCGCTTGGACATCACTTCCGACACGCGAGATCGCGTCTTGAAGATGGTGAGCAGGTCCTTGTTCGTCAGCCCCTCTTGCTCCATGCGGTAGCGAATCGCAGCGATCGGGTCCGGCGCAGGAATCTTGAAGTGCTCGCGCTCGTAGGCGTCCACGAGCGTCGACAGCACCTCGAACTGATCCCCGGTCGGCGTGCCAGGCTTGGCGCCGTCCCAGCGTCGCTCGATCTCCGCGAGCGCGGAGGCGTGATCTCGTGCCGTTCGGATTGGTTTGATATTCATGGTGCGTCCTAGATGGTGGCGGCGTCGATCTTGTCGTACTCGGCGTGCGTGCCGATGAAGCGAATGTACACGGCGAAGAATTCGTACTTGATCGCGACGACGGCTCGGTACTCGCTCCCCTTGATGTTGAAGACGACCCGGTCGCCAGCGAGAAAACTGGCGGACCGGTACCGCACCTTGATGTCCGCCGGGCCGCTCCACCGTGCCTTCCCGACCTCGGCGAACCAGGCGAAGAGCGGCTGGCGGGCGGAAGCGTGCGCGTCGGCAAATGCCGCGACGGTTCCCGGCGAACTGCCCCACGGCCACTCCCGGTCACGGTCGCCATCCCACTCCCGGTCACGGTCGCCATCCCACTCCCGGTCACGGTCGCCATCCGACTCCCGGTCACGGTCGCCATCCCACTCCCGGTCACGGTCGCCATCCCACTCCCGGTCACGGTCGCCATCCCACTCCCGGTCACGGTCGCCGTCCCGCTCCCATCCGCACTCCCACTCCAAGTCCCGCTCCCATTCCCCATCGCTTCCCGCTCCAGTGCCCTACGCGCCAAATCGCGCGCGCGCCGTCGCGAGATCCAGCGTCACGCCAGCGCTCTCGTCCGTCACGTCCAACATCCGATCGAGCGTGTGCACCTCCGTCGCGGTTCGTATCGCTTCCCACGCCGGCGGCGGCGCGGCCCAACTCCCGTCCGCGCGAACCATGTGCCGCCGATCCGACGCGAACGTCTCCACGTAACGGTGCGCCGTCACGACGCGAAAGCGCGGCGCCAGCTCCGGATCGATCGCGTCCACGTCGCGAAATGTACGCCGGAGGTACTCATCGGCCGGACACGGGAACGGCAACACCGAATCCAGATCCCACACCCGCCATGCGCCGGCGGGCGGCGAGCGATCCAGCAGCACGACGTGGTAGTCCCACACGACCGCGCTCCCCGGCGTTTCCGCAGCGCGTTGATCCCAGAAGACGCATGCGCGCGCACGATTGGTGATCACGAGCACGCACGCATCGCGGCCCGCGAAGGCCTCGTGCCGCGCGAGTCGCCACACATTTTCTTCACAGTAGTACGGCGCGTGATCAAACGCGGTCCTCGGGAGTTGCCCGGGCGGCGCGCCAGTCATCGCCGTTTCATCAGCCGCGAGTCCACGGGCGGCGGCGGCGGCGGCGGAATCAACATCGACCCACGCGTCACCCCCATCCACGCAGCGTTCTCCCACACGATGATCGCCTCGCAGCATCCCACCGCCCACACCCGCCCCGATCCGTCGCCCCACACGCCCGCGTACCAGCCCGACGCGCCCGCGGATCTCGCCGCCCACGCGTTTCCGTCCCAGTGAACGATCTGTCGTCGCGCGCCGTCGTAGTTGCGCCCGAAATTGTGGCCCACGGCCCAGACGTCGGACACGCCGGAACCCCACACGTCGAGCAGCGGTTCGTGCGTGGCGCTCTCGACCCGCACGAGCGTCGTTCCGTTCCAGCGCAACATCGCCGCGTTTGCAAGCGGTCCGTCCGTGGCTTCGTCCGGCTCGCCGACGACCCATCCGTCCGTCGCACTCGCGAGCCACACACCGCGTAGCGTCGCCGTCGTCCCGGACGCCACCGCACGACACGACGCACGGCCGCAACGCAACACGGTGCCTCGCACACCGACCACCCAAACGTCTTCCGCACCCGTGCCGCTCACGCCGAACAGGGCTCCGTCCACGCCGCTGGCGAGTCGCACAAACGCCCCCTGCGCCGCGTCCCACCGCAAGATGACTCCGCCGTCGCCCGCGACGACGACCGACTCGCGCGACGCTCCCCACACCGAGTGCAGCGCCACCGTCACGCCGCTCGCAACTTGTGACCAGCTCGTACCGTCCCAGTGCACGATCACGCCGCGCTCGCCGACCGCCCACGCGTCGTCGTTGCTGCTCGCCCACACGCCGTGCAACCCCACCGGCGCGCGGAATCGCTCCAGCACCCACAGAGCGCCGCTCCATCGCACGATGCGCCCATCGTCGCCGACGGCCCACGCTCGCGCAGCGCCCGTGCCCCACACGTCACGCAACTGCAAGCGCACGAATCGTCCCCGCTCGTCGGTGGCGAGCGAAAGAACGTCACGGGCTTCGACCGCGCGCCGCTGGCTGCAGGCACCGAGCGCGAGCATGCCCGCAAGGGCGATCCATCTCTTGCAGCTCGCGCGTGTCGGCACCGCGCGTGGGTATCCCACCGGCGTCGACGGCGCAACTGTGCCGGGGCTACTCTCCCCACCCGCATGGCTGCGACCGACGACCGACGACCCCTCGTCGCAACCCCCGAACCGTCACGTTGGGTCTGGATGACCTGCGGCGCCGGCGCGGGCGCGGTTGCCGGCGTGCTCGCGGCGTGGCTCGACGTGGCGAGCACCGTGCTCTGGCTCGCCGCGGGTCGAGAGCCCGTGCGCTTGGTGGCAGCGTTCAGCTTCGTGGGCGCGGGAGCGGGCGCTGTGGCCGGCGCGCTCGGCGCCGCGGTTTGGTCGGTGCGGATCGTGCACGGGAGCTGGCGAACGCAGCTCGCGCGAGGGGCCGCGGTCGTCGCCGTGCCGCTGGCGTTCGTTGCGTGGTGGCTGTTCCGCGGCGGTCACGCGCGAAGGCTTCCCGCGCTACCCATTTGGATCGCAGCGAGTTGGGTCGCGATGGTCGCCGTGGCGTCGCTGGCCTTGGCCGTGGGAACACGCACCGTGCGATTCGCGCGCGTGCGCGGCGGCGCGGCGCGCGTGGGCGTGTTCGTCGTGGCGGCGGCAATCGCACAGGGCGCCCACGCGATGGATCACCGGATCTTTCCGCGGCTGTACGAGTACCTGCACGTGAGTCTCGGCGCGATCACCTGGCTGGCGTGCGTTGCCGCGGTGCTCGTCGCGATCGGTCGGCATCTCGAGACGCGTACCCGAAGGAGAATGGCGGTACCGTGGGTGTCCATCGCGCTCCTGCCGATCGGCGTTCTGTTACTGGATCGATGGGAAAACGTGCGCGCGGAAGTGTACGGAGTGCACGCGCCGTTCGTGCGTCACGCGGTCGTCGCGATCGATCGGATGCGCACGGGCGGTGTCGCGGAGACGTTCGACGCGCGCCGCGCGACGTACCTGGCAGAACGCTCCCGCACGCACACGGCCGTCGGCGCGGGGCCAGTGTTTCCTCGCGCGCACGTACTGTTGATCACCATCGACGCGCTGCGAAACGATCGCGTCGGCCCGCGCCCGGGACGTGCGTCGCTGACGCCTGCTCTGGACGCACTCGCGGCGCGCGGCACACGCTTCCAGCGAACGTACGCGCAGGCGCCGCACTCGAGCTACTCGCTCGCATCGTTGCACACCAGCGAGTACCTCCACGAGACGGTCGCGCTCGGGCAACCGCAACCGCTCGCGACGATGGCCGATGCATTCGCGCGCGCCGGGTACCACACCGCGGCGCTGTTCACCCACGGCGTGTTCTTTACCGAGAGCGAGCGGCTGCTGCCGTACCGCGACAGCGACTTCGGTTTTCGCCGCGCGGATCACGTCGATCGCCGAGCGCCCGAGCAGACCGAGGCAGCGGAGCACGAGATCGACGATATCGTCGCGCGGGGCGAGCCGCCGACGCTGCTGTGGGTGCACTATTTCGACGCGCACGAGCCGTACGGTGGTACCGGCGCGACGGCCGAAGACCGATACGACGACGCCGTGCGCCGCGCGGACGGAGCGGTCGCGAGACTGCTGGCGTACGCAGAACGCCGGTGCGCGCGCGAGTGGATCGTGGCCGTGACGGCCGACCACGGGGAAGAATTCCACGAGCACGGCGGCGTCTACCACGGGTCGAGCTTGTACGAAGAGCAGGTGCGGGTTCCGTGGATTCTCGCCGTTCCGCAGGGAGTCCATCGTGCCGTGGCATCGCCGGTCGAGTCCGTGGACATTGCGCCGACGCTGTTGCGGCTCGCGGGGATCGTTCCACCGCCGTCGATGCGTGGACGAGACCTGCGCGGCGGGACGGCGGCAATGCCCGACGCGACGGTGTTCGCCGCGGTCAACACGCGGACGATGGCGCTCCGGTGGCCGTGGAAGCTCGTCGCGGATCTGCGCTTCGGTGTGCGCGAACTGTACGACCTCGAGAGCGATCCGGCCGAGGCGCACAACCTCGCCGATCGTGAATCCGCCCGCGTGGCGCAGTTGGGCAACGAAATCGCGGCGTGGATCGAATCGCTGGGTCGCTCGGGCGCGGTGAACTCGGCGATCGCCCGCGCGCGAATGGGAGATCCGTCGGCGTTGCCCGCGCTGGCGGACGTTGCAGCAGACCGGCGCGTGGACTCACGCACGCGCCTCGATGCGCTCCATGCGATCGCGGATGCCGATGCGCGTCCCGTGCTCGAACGGATCGCACCGCTGCTGCGAGAACGTTCGACGCAGATTGCGGACGCTGCCGCCACTGCGATGGCCTCGGCGGGCGACGCGCGCGCCGTGCGACCGCTGCGCGATGCCGTGACACGCGACGACCCCGCTTCGCGTGCGGCCGCGAGTCTCGTCGTCGTGCGCGTGGATCGAGACCACGCGCCGATCGCCACGCTCGCCGATCTGCTCCACCAACGCGACGAATCCGCGCGTCGAACCGCGATCGATGCGCTCGGAGACACGCAATCGCCCGAGGCGTTCGAACCGCTCGCCGAGCAACTCGACGATGACAACGTACGCTACCGGGCCGTCCGCGCCCTTGGTCGCCTGGGCGACCCGCGCGCCATCCCGCTTCTCACGCACATCGCCGCACACGACCGCGGCGCCGACATTCGCGAGAGCGCCACCCTGTCGCTTCGCCAACTCCAAACTGCGCCCAGCGTGGGCGTCGGCGAAGGCCGACGACCGAATCGCTAGCCCGCCAATTCCATTGGCAGGGCCGTTTCCATTCGCAGCCGTTTCCATTCACACGGCCCTTGGTGCTACCGTTCTGTCTATGTTGCCAACTTCCTTTTCGAAACTTCGTACCTTCGCCGCCACGCTCGCGTGGTGCGCTCTTTCGGGCTGCGCACTCACGCTCGAGAATACTCTGATGCGCGACGGCACTGGCGAGTCCTCCGCCGACGGCTCGACCCACAATGGCGATGGCATGTCGACGCCCGACGGGACGAGCGACGCAACGCCGCCGATCGACGCGCTCGACACCATGATTGCCGAGGTCGCGGACGTTCCCGTCGACGCGCCCGACGTCGCGAACACCCCCGACGTTCCCGACGCACCGGACGTGCCAATCTGCGCGTCTTCGGAAACCTGCAACGGCGTCGATGACACATGCAACGGCACGATCGACGAGAACATCCCCGCGATCACGTGCGGCGTCGGTGCATGCCGGCGATCCGTCGTGGGCTGCGTCGCCGGCATGGTGCCAACGTGCGCGCCCGGCGTGCCAGGCATCGAGATCTGCAACGGCATCGACGACGATTGCGACGGCATGACCGACAATCTTCCAATGCAGACGTGCGGCATCGGTGCGTGCCAGTCGGCGGCGCCCGGGTGCTCCGCGGGATTGCCGGGCGTATGTCGTCCCGTCGCGCCTGCACTCGAAGCCTGCGACGGCATCGACAACGATTGCGATGGTGTCATCGACGATGGCTGCGGCTGCGACCGCTACGTGCTCCTCGGCGCGTCGGGGACCGGGCTGACCGCGTCGACACCAACCGGGCTGATTCAAGCTGCGATCATGAGCCTCGCCGCGACAGGATCTGGAGGCAGGGTGTGTGTTGGTGCGCCAGCGGCCGTCAGCGGATCGACACCGTGCGTGTCGACGATCTACGCGCAACAAGTGGTCATGGCCGAAGGCGTGTCGGTGTTCGGGAGCTACCGCGTCAATGGCTCCGTCTGGACGCGAGATCCCCTGTGTCTACCGAGCACGTTTCTCGGTTTCTCGGACGCGACGGGCTTGTTCTTCGGGCACAGCATCACCAATGCAACGCAGTTGGACGGATTTACGATCGGTGCGTCTCCTGCGCCGGGAATCCTCGTCGCGGCGACCGTCACCATCCAAGCCGGCGGCACGGTGTCCAACAACGTCATCACGGCCGGGTTGGCGCCGACATCGATCGGCATCGACATCGGTGGATCTCCCGCACCGGCGATCGGTCCGCGCATTGCCAGAAACACGATCTCCGGTTCCGGACGATCCAGCGTCGTGGAGTCCATCGGCATTCGCGTTCGCAATCCCGCCGCAATGATTCAACAGAACATCTCGATCTCCGGCGGCATCGGTGTCACGGGTCCGTCTACGGGAATCAAACTCGAGGGCGGGCGCGGCGCCGTGATCACGGACAACCAGCAGATCACGGGTGGCAGCACGGTTTCCAGCGGCACGACGTCGGGCATCTGGGTCAGCGGCGATGCCACGGGTGTGGTCATCGCGCGCAATTCCATTCAAGGGGCTGGGTTCGCGGGCGAGTCGCGCGGAGTGCGTGCGGAGGCGTGCTCTGCGGGAACGATCGCGATGACCGCAAACACGATCACGGGCGGCATCGGCACGGTTTCCAGCGGCGTCTGGGCGTCGGGATGCAGCGTGTCCGTGGTCGGGAACGAACTGGTGGCAGGTCGAACCAGCGGATCGTCGACGGGCAACGCTCGCGGTGTGTTTTGCACGGGCGTTGGCACGAACTGCAACGTCCTCGCGAATCGCCGCATTGTCGGGCTCGATGGAACGGCAACGAGCAACACCGACGGCACGGGCGTCGCGCTCACGCTCAACTCCACGGGCAATGTGCTTCGAAACTCGCTTGTGATGGGTTGCGCCGCGCTGAGCGCCGCTGCAACGTGCACGGGAATCTGGGTCGGGGACACGAGCGGCATCCCGCGCATCGACAACAACATCGTCGAAGGCAGTCGCGGAACGATCTGGGGCACCGGGATTCGCGGCGTGCGAACGAACGCGGTGATCTCGGGCAACCTGGTCTTTCTCGACCGCCACGATGGAATTAGTCTGGGGCTTCAGCGCGCAGTCGGAGCGACGGAAGCCACCGTGATCAACAACACGGTGATCTCGCCGCCCGCGCCCGCGATGTCGCCCGGAATGCCGAATCTCATCGTGCTCGATTTCGAGGGTGCCGCGGCCATTCCGCCCAACGGAATTGTGCGAAACAACCTCGCAGTCTGCCTCGGTGCGGGCGCCAATCGCACCGCGCTCCGGGAGTCGGGGAGTGCCGCCGACCCGCGCGTGCTCGAGAACAACGATCTGTTCGGTTGCGGCACGCTCTACTTCGACGTGGACACGGGAACCAGTCTCACCATGATCGCAGCCGTCAACGCGCTGGCGGACATTCCCACGCGAAGCAACAACCTGTCGGTCGATCCGCTCTTTCGTGCGCCGGGCAACTACCATCTGTCGGTGACGTCCCCCGTGATCGACGTGGGCACGCTGGCCGCCCCTGCGCCGGCTCAGGACATCGACGGCGATCCCCGGCCGCTGCGTCTCGGGATCGACATCGGCTACGACGAAGTGCCCTGAGCGTCCGACAACGTGATCAACCGGCGGGCGCGAGCGGAAGCACGTTGCGCGGGTCGCACGGAACACTCACGGACTGTCCGATCAGATCGATCCCGTTCTCGACGCGCATCGGGTCGGCGGACGTTCGGACGAGGCGCGTTTCGTAGTGCAAGTGCACCAGGCCGACCGCACCCGTGTCGCCAACGAATCCGATGAGCGTCCCGGCGGGCACGCTCTGGCCCCGCGAGAGCCCCGGCGCGATCGCGTCGAGGTGCCCGTGCAGGGCGAGATACGTTCGCATCGTGCCGCCCTCGCGCACGACGTGCCGCAGCACGACCGTCGTGCCGAACAGCGGCCCCGCGTACGCGACGTCTGCGTCGCCCACCTGTCCGCGCAGCGCGACCACGGTCACGGGCGTGCCGCGTTCCTGCGGCAGGTCGACGCCGCCGTGTCCCACCGCGGAGAGTTCGGCGCCACGGCGCTGGAGGGCATCGGGACGGTCGAGGTCGTAGCCGGACGTCACCGTGTGCCCGTGCCACGGCGGCACTGGGTACGTGTATCGGTCGTACTCGCCGGGAAGATCGGGCCTGCGAGGAATGTGTTCGTACACGACGAGACGGCCGGCGCGATCGACGTGGGCGTTCGTCGATACGTCCGCGGGGATGTCGTCGGGCAAAGACATCTGCAGCGCGACGCACATGCCATCGAGGTCGAATTCGTCCACGGCGCAGCGGGGCGCGGGCAGGCAGCGACCTGCGATCGAACGATGGGAGCATTCGCGCTCGGGCACGCTGCGCGGCAACGACGACGGCGCACGCTCTGCGACACGCAAATCCGGCCGGGCACGGGCAGGCAGTGCGACCAGCGCGAGGCTCACGGCGGCGATCCAGGCGTGCGTTGGCATGGAAGGGGGCGGAGTCCGAGCGTAGCAACGTCCGCGGCGCCGCGCCTGTTCCCCACTGTCGTGGCGGGTCGGAGCGTGATACCTAACGGTTGGAAGGTTCCGTGACGACACCCCCATCGACGACCGCACGCGATGCCCTTGCGAGGGTGCTCGAAATGGACCGCGCGCTGCGCGCCGCGCAGGGCGTTTTTCTCGCTGCCGATTCGTTGCGAGCACGGGTCGACGCGATCCGCGCTGCGCGAGTCGAGAGCGGCCCACCGACCGACGAGAGTTCGGCGGGCGTGTTCATTCGTCTCAGCGATCTCTTGTGCGAGATCGGTGGCGACGACGCGGCGCGGGAACTGGTCGTGCTCTTGGGATACGACGATCCGGGTGTCCGCGTCGCGGCCGCGGAGAATCTCGTAGAGATGGGATTCGAGCGCTACGTCGAAGTTGCGCGGGCGATGGAGGAATGCGTCGAGCGCGGGACGGACACGACGGCGTTGTCCGAAATTCCGTTCGTCTTGGCAGAACTCGGCGAGCCGGGCGGGGTGAAGATCTGCGTGCGGCTCCTGAAGCACCGCGACGGAGACGTGGTCGGCGCCGCCGTCGAGGCCCTCGCGGAACTCGGCGACCCGAGCGTGACATCGGCTCTGGTGCCACTGCGTGCCGACACGCGGACGTTGGCCGCCGACGACGATGACCCCAATCAAGCGGGACCGGTCACCGTCGGCGATCTCGTCGAAGAGGCGTTGGAGATCCTCGCAGAGCACGGAGCGCGGTAGGATCCGCAGGGAGCCGTATGGTGGATCGCGACCCGTCCGACGAGGCGTATCAGGCTGCGCTCACGTATGAGACCTCGGTGGTTCCGCGCTACGCGCAGCACTTCGCAGACCTGCTGTTGAACGCGGTGGACATTCCGGCGCGACCCTACATTCTCGACCTGGCGTGCCGCACGGGCTACGTGGCAATCCAACTGTTGAATTCCGTTCGCGACGGGCGCATCGTCGCCGTCGACGAGGAAGCGGCCTACCTGGATCTGATGCGCATGCGCGCCGGCGAGGAAGTCGGTCGCCGCGTGTTCGCAAAGCAGGGTCGGGCCGAGAGCCTCACGTTCGGCGCCGAAGTGTTTTCGAACGTCGTCGGCAACCTCATCGACCGGGTCACGACGGACCGCGGAGCGCTTCTGTCGGAAATTGCGAGGGTGCTTCGACCGAAGGGTCAAGTGGCACTCACCATGCCGCTGCGTGGGAGCTTTGCGGAAGTCATGGACATCTTCCGCGAGGTTGCGTTGAAGAACGACTTGCCGCGGGTCACCGAGCGCGTGGAGCAGTACGTCGCGTCGATGCCGACGCCTGAGATGTGGGTGACGGAAGTCGAGTCACGCGGGTTCTCCGCGGCGCACGTCGAAGTGCGGGAGTTCACCCTCGAGTATCCACCCGGCGTGGGATTCCTTCGCGACCCCGCAACGCTCGTGGGCGCCGTGCCAGAGTGGCAGTGGTGCGCAGCCGCGGCGAGCGATCCGACGAGCTTGTTGTATCAAGTCGAAGACACGATCGCGACGTACTTTCACGGACGCACGTTCGTCACGACGGTGGTCGCAGGATGCGTGTCCGCGCGTCGCGCGGGGTGACGCTGCCTACGGCGGCACTTCCGCATTCCCTGCATCGCGCATGGGCGGCGGTGGCGGGGCCTGCCGCAAGTGGAAGTCGGCGGTCGCGGTCTCGTTCGCGCGAACGGCCACGACGACCCGCTGTTCCAACGTGCCCGGATACCACGCATGCACGGTGACATTGCCGACGGGAACATCGGTGATCCGGAAGTGGCCTTGATCGTTGGTCTGGTCGAAGTATCGATTGGCCATCACGAGCAGCACGGTCTGCACCCACTCGGGCAACGTTCGAACGGCGATCGGATATCGTCCCGGCCCTCGCACGTGACGTTCTTGATCCCCGCTGCCGGGAATGAGCAATTGATCGATCACTTGTCCGCCGCCGACGATCGACGGCAGCAGCGGCGTACGAGCGCTGGTGTGAAAGAAGATGCGGTCGCGAACGTGGGCGACGATGAACCTTGGCGTGATGTCGCACTCGTGGAATTCGATGCGACGATCGCGGGGCGTCGGCAACTCGCTCTCCAACGCCTCGGCTGCGACGAGCGCACCGGGAAACGGCCCCGCGGTGGAAATGTCGAACGGCGCCGCGTAGCGCATCGCGGCCTCGCGGCAGCCAGGATGTCCTTGCCAGGTGGGACCCGGGACGATCGCCGGTCCGCGGCGGACTTCGCCGTCGAGCGACACGGAACCCTCGATGGTACCGGTCGGCCCGGGTGCACGCGGCGGGACGTACACCTCGGGCGCGCGAATCGTCGCGTCGGTCGTCGCGTCCGTCGCGCGTGCGGCGTCGAGGGCGGGGGCATTGGGTCGCGGAATCCGCGGCTGCGGCCGAGCACACGACGCGAGTGCGAGCGTGGTTTGGAAAGCAACGGCGACGACGACGCTCCGGGCGGCGGCGCTCACGACGCAGCGACTGTCCGAACCGCCTCGAGGACGATTTGCAGGTACTTGGCAGGGGCGATGCCGAACCACAGCACCATCCCGGCGGCGGCGATGAGCGCAAACGAGACGAAGCCCGACTGCATCGGAGTTGCAACGGGCGCGCCTGGCGCGGGGTCGTGCATGTACATCTTCACGAGCACGCGAAGGTAGTAGTACGCGGCAAGCACGCTGTTGAAGACCGTGAAGACCGCAAGCCACGTGTACCCGGCGTCCAGTGCGCCGCGCACGAGGTAGAACTTGGCGAAGAATCCGACCGTGGGCGGAACGCCCGTGAGCGACAGAATGAAGAACGTCATGGCGAGCGCGACGCCCGGATGACGCTTCCCGAGGCCGGCGAGGTCGTCGTACGAGACGCTCTCGCGTCCCTTTCGTCCCGCGAGAATCAGCGACCCGAACGCACCGGCGTTCGAGACCGTGTACGCGAGCAGATAGAACAGCACGGCGGCGACGGCCGCGCGGCCGACGGTCACATCGCTTCCGGCGAGGGTATCGGTACGCGGCGCAATGACGACGCCGACGAGGATGTACCCCGCATGCGCGATCGAACTGTACGCCAGCATGCGCTTCACGCTCGTCTGCGCGATGGCGATCAGGTTGCCGATGGTCATCGTGAGCACGGCCAGCCACGCGAGCACCTCGGGCCAACCGCCGGCCACCGATGAACTCGCCGCGTCGCCGAAGATCGTGAGCATCACGCGCAGCATCGCGCCGAACGCCGCAGCTTTGACCACCACGGCCATGTACGCAGTCGCGGGTGTCGGCGCGCCCTCGTACGCGTCCGGAGTCCACATGTGGAATGGCACCGCACTGACTTTGAACGCCAACCCCACCAGGATCAGCACCATCGCAATCACGCCCACACGGTCGCGGACGGTCTGCTGCACGTCGAGGGCGCGACCGTCGAGTCCATTCGCCTGCGCCGTGATCGGCTGGGACAACACTTCGCGAATTCCAGGCAGATCCGTGTGCCCCGTCATCCCGTACAAGAGCGCGAGGCCATACAGCAGCAGGGCCGCCGCAAACGAGCCGAGCAGGAAGTACTTGAGTGCGCCTTCCGTGGACCGCGCGCTGCCGCGGCGAAATCCGGTCATCGTGTAGACGCCGAGCGACAGCGTCTCGAGGCCGACGAACACCATGATCAGGTCGTTCGCGCCTGCGAGCATCATGCAGCCCGCCGAAGAGAACGTCAGGAGCGAGTAGAATTCTCCGCGCTCGATCCCGTGCTCGGGCATGTACCCGCCGGCGAGCAGCGACGCGAGCATTCCGCCGAGGGCAATGACGATGTCGAGAAACAGTGTCTGTCGGTCGAACACGAGGTATCCGCCGAGCACCTGCGTGGCTTCGTGCACGTGCTGCGGATCACCAGCGATCTTCCAAAGCGCCATCGCACTCGCGCCGGCCGCGAAGTGAAGCAGGGCAGTCGGAATCGCGAATCCGCCTTCTTCCTTGGCCGCGAAAGCGTCCGCCATCATCACGATGACCCCGCCGATGCAGAGCACCGCGATGGGCATCATGTAGAGCACGACGTTCGGGATCATCGCGCCACCTCCGACGTGGGCCGCGCGAGAAACGCGAACGTCGACGACCGATGCGAGCGGCCACTGAGGGCCGCGCCGTGCTCATTGGGCTTCGGTCCCGTCGGCTGGTCCTCTGGCTGGGGTATCCGAGCGGGTGGGGCGAGCTGCGCCGCAGGAGCGATCGGAGCGGGGGAAGGCGCGACGCCAACGGCCGCAGGGCGCCGGGTTGGCATCGGCACGGCACCCGCCGGGGTCGGAGCTGCGCCGCCCGGTGCTGTGGGACCGCCTGGGCCGCTCGGTGCGGTCTCGGTGACGGCGGGCAGGAGATACGCTTCGGTGACGGCCGGGCGATTGGTCTGCGTGCGCTTCTGTTCGTACTGCTGAAGCCACTGCGTGACCGTGCCCTCGATCCGCGACGTGAAGTACTGCGGAAACAACCCGATCACGAAGATCATCACGACGAGCGGAAGCAACGCGCCCCACTCGCGCTCTGTAAGATCCTTGAGATTCTTGTTCTTCGGATTCTGCAGCGGGCCGAAGAAGACCTTCTGCACGGCTTCCAGCATGTAGATCGCACCGAACAGCACGCCGAGTGCGGCAAGTCCCGCGAACAGGGGTCCGAGCCCCGCGACGTCGCAGATGCGCTGACCGGTCGAAAGGTCGGCCGTCGTGCAGTGGTACGACACATGGAGCAGGTCGCTGCTGATCGATCCCGTGATGATCAGGAACTCGCCGACAAATCCGTTGGTCAGCGGCAGTCCGATCGACGACATCGTGACGATCACGAAGAACGCCGCGTACGCCGGCATCACCTTGGCAATTCCGCCGAACTCACCAAGATCGCGTGTGTGCCTCCGGTCGTAGATCACGCCGACGAGAAGGAACAACGCGCCCGTCGAGATGCCGTGATTGACCATCTGGAGCACGGCGCCGGTGACGGCTTGGGGCGTGCGCGCAGTGATCCCGAGCATCACGAACCCGAGATGGCTCACCGACGAGTACGCGATCATCTTCTTGAAGTCGCGCTGACGCCACGCCACGGCGGCGCCGTACAAGATTCCCGCGCACGCGAGTCCTGCGAGCGTTGGCCCGATCATGTGGGCGGCGCCGGGGAAGAACGGGAACGCGAACCGCATGAATCCGTACGTCCCCATCTTGAGCAGGACGGCCGCAAGAATGATCGATCCGCCGGTCGGAGCCTCCGTGTGCGCGTCCGGCAACCACGTGTGGAACGGGAACATCGGCACTTTGATGGCGAACGCGATCGCGAACGACGCGAACAGTGCCAGTTCCACGCCGCGGGGGAACCCGATGCGCATCAGGTCGTAGTAGTCGAACGACAGCCGGTGCGACGGATCGAGGTCGCGAAAGCGAGCGACCATGTACAAGATCGCGACCAGCATGGCGACGGAGCCGGCGAACGTGAACAGGAAGAATTTCACGGACGCGTAGACTTTGTTCTGCCCGCCCCACAGGCCGATGATCAGGTACATCGGCACCAGCATCAGTTCCCAGAAGACGTAGAACAGGAACATGTCCAGCGAGACGAAGGCGCCAATCATCGCGCTCTCGAGAAGGAGGAAGGCCGCGACCAGTTCCTTCTGCCGAGTCTTGATCGACCCGAACGCCACGTAGAGAGTGATCGGCGTCAGGAACGTCGTCAGGATGATCAGCCAGAGCGAGATGCCGTCGACACCGACGTGGTAGCGAACGCCGATCGACCGGATCCACTCGGCGTTCTCGATGAAACGCATCGTGTGGATTCGGTCGCTGCCGATGAGCAGTTGCAGCGACTTGCCGAACTCGAACAGTCCGACGCCGACGCCGAACGCACGCAGCAGCCCCGGACTCTGACGCGGCAGGAACAGCACGAAGAGCCCGGCAATCGCCGGGAGCCAAATGAGAACCGAGAGCAGATGCCCCGGGGCTTCGGGAGGAATCATCGTCGTCCCTCCGTGGGCTCGGGCGTGGCGATTTCGACGGTTCGTATCGTGCGCGAAGTGAAGCCGAACGAGTTTCGCACGCGCAGCCCGACGCGGCACACGCGCCGGCCGTCCGCGAGTTCGATGGGTGCGCAGGTGGTCTGTTGCCGCGTCTCGGCCGTGGCCGCTGCAAACGTGCCGTCACCGCGCAGATCCCACTCGTACGCGTACCCCGGTCCGCCGTAGGCCTGAAGCGTCAGCCGAGTTCCTTCGGCTCGTGCCGACACCACCGCGCTCGGGCGCATCATGGCCCAGCCGAGAATGGCCATCAGGCCGATCGACAGTGTCGCGCCGTAGGTTTGGACGCTGCCAGTCTGCAGCATGCGCAACAGCGCACCGAGCGCCCGCGGAATCAGTCCGATCAACTTCACCAGGCCGTCGATGATCCAACGATCGAAGAAGCTCGCCGCGATGTTCGACACCGTCCGAACCGGCCCGACGATGATCACGTCGTACAGTTCGTCGACACGCCACTTGTCCGACACCAGTCGGTACAGCCACGGGGCACTGCGGGCGGCCATCCTCGCCGGCTCGCCGTCGCGCATGATGTAGACGAAGTACGCGAGTCCACTTCCGGCCAGGAACGCGACGCTTCCGAGGGTCATCGCCAGTACTTCGGAGCCGCGGGCCGTCACGTGGTTGATGTGAACGTCGCGAACTACGCCGTGCAGAAAGCCGGGCAGCAATCCCACGTGCCCAGTGAACAAGTACGGAATGCCGATGTACCCCGCGACGATCGACAATCCCGCCAGCACCACCAATGGCGCCGTGATGGGCCAGTCATTCTCCTTCGGCGGATCCCACGCCTTCCCGTGCCCATGCCCGTGCTCGTGCTCGTGCTCGTGCTCGTGCTCGTCTTCCTCGACCGCATCCGCCGGTTTCTCCAGCGACCAACCCTTGAACTCACCCCAGAACGTCACGAACAGCAGACGGCACATATAGAACGCCGTCAGCGCAGCGGTCACGACACCGAGCCCAAACACGAACTTGCCCGACCACGGGATGCTGGTGTTGTGCGACGCCAGCGCGCGGAACAGGATCTCGTCCTTCGAAAAGAAGCCCGAGAATCCGGGGAATCCGATGATCGCGAGCGTGGCAATCGCGAACGTCGGATACGTGTACTTGAGATACTTCCGCAATCCGCCGAGTTCGCGAATGTCCTGCTTGTCCCGACACGCGTGCATGACTGCGCCGGCGCCGAGGAACAGGCACGCTTTGAACATCGCGTGCGTAAACACATGGAAGAACCCGGCCGAGAACGCACCCACGCCGCAACCGATGAACATGAAGCCAAGTTGCGAGACCGTGGAATACGCGAGGACCTTTTTCAGCTCGTTCTGAGCGAGCGCGATGGTCGCGGAGAAGAACGCCGTGAGCGCACCGACGATGGCAATGATCGCCATCACCTTCGGGAACGACACGAACACGAACGACATCCGACAGAGCAGGTAGATGCCGGCCGTGACCATGGTCGCGGCATGGATCAACGCGGAAACCGGCGTCGGGCCCGCCATGGCGTCGGGCAGCCAAACGTACAAGGGTAGTTGGGCGCTCTTGCCGGCGCAGCCGATGAACAGGAAGAAGCACGCCAGTCCGCCCCACGAGAAGCTCGGTATGAGGCGGTACAGGAAATCGTGGATCTTGACGTTTCCGAACGAGAGTACGTGAGAGATGAAGTCGTCGAGTTCCGGCCGGCGGGCGAGTTCGATCATCGCTGGGCTGTTCTCGGTGTCGATTGCAGCGCGCAGCGAGCTGAACTCGTAGGCCCCGACCTTCCACGCGAGAATGGTCATGCCGAGAATGAACCCGACATCGCCGATACGATTGACGATGAACGCCTTCCGACCTGCGGACGCATACTGGCTGTTCGTGAACCAGAAACCGATGAGCAGGTACGAGCACAGCCCGACGCCCTCCCACCCCGCGAAGAGCAGCACCAAGCTGTCGCCGAGGATGAGATTGAGCATCGAGAAGACAAAAAGATTCAGGAACGCAAAGTAGCGCGCGTACCCCTCGTCATGGGCCATGTACCCGGCCGAATACAGGTGGATTAGCGAGCCGACTCCCGTCACCACCAGCAGCATGACGCCGGACAGTGAGTCGACGACCCAGCGGATTTTCAGCTGCACGGCGCCGGAACCCGCGATCGGCGCTCGGAACCAGTCCCACGCCGTGAACGCCACCTGCGACGGCGCGTGCGCTTCGCCTTCCGCACCCGCGACGGCATGGTGCGCGCCCATCTTCACGAGCGAATAAAACACCGCGACGGAGAACAGGAACGGCACCGCGACCGACGCGACGCCGACGATGTAGACGATCTTGCGCCCCAGAATCTTCCCGAAGAACCCATTGGCGATCGCGCCCAGCAATGGGAGCAAGACGATCCACAGGATCGCGCGTTCGTTCCAGGCGGCGGCGAGGAAGTGCAGTTTCAGTTCGCTCATCGCTTCAACAGGTTCGCTTCATCCGTACGGATGGTCTTTCGGAGACGGTGCAGGGACAGGACGATCGCGAGGCCGACGGCAGCCTCGGCGGCCGCGACGGCAATGACGAAAAACGCAAACACTTGTCCGCGATGCGGGATCATCCACATCGTCGGCACTTCGGGCGGCGCGTCGGTGTCTGCCGCCGGGGCCGCGGTGTTCGCCGACGCGGTGTTGGTGGCCGAGGTGGTCGCCGATGGAGTCGCCGGAGCGGACATGTACGCGGGCGTCGGCATCCGCCGCGGGCGCTGCCACCGATTGAATGCAACGAGCGTGAGGTTGACCGCATTGAGCATCAACTCGATGCACATGAGGGCAACCAGCGCGTTTCGCCGGAAGAGAAAACCTGCGGCGCCGATGCCAAACAAGACGCCGGACAGCACCAGGTAGTGCCAGAGTTGGATCGCCATCACGCGTGCTCCCCAGCGCTCGGCTCGCCCGCACCGCTCGACCCGCCGGCCGCCGTTGTGCCATCCGGCGTCGCACCTGCACCGGACGCCGACGTGCCGCCGACCTTCTTGTGCTGGCCGCGGGCGATCGCGAATGCGCCAATCATCGCCACGACCAGCGTCACGCTCAGAAGTTCGAACGGGATGACGGCCTGCGTAAACAAGTAGTGTCCAATCTGTCGCAACGTCCCGAACTCGGGAAACCGCGTCGGCGTCGGCATTCGGTAGTACGCCAGCGTGCCCACGATGACCGACGTGACGGCCGCGACACCGAGAACGCCGATCACGCGCGTCGGGAGCAGTCGACCGTCGCGCGGTGTGTCGGCCGACGGTCCGAGCAACATGATGACGAACACGAACAGTACGACGATGGCGCCCGCGTACACGAGCAGCTGAATCACTGCCAGGAAGTGCGCGCTGAGTGTGAGGTACAACCCCGCCAGCGAAATCACATGGACGAAGAGTCCGACCGCTGAGCGAATGGGGTTTCGCGCCACCACGGTGGCGAGCGCTCCGACGAGCGCGAGCGTGGCGAAAAACCCGAACGACGCCAGTTCGAACGGACTGCCAGGCGTACGAACGGCCTGCGCGACGAGGACGCTCAGTGGATTCATCCGTGTGACCTCGCCTCGGACTTCGCGCGAGATTTCGCTTTCTTCGCCGTGCCGCTAGCGCGTGCGACGAACTCCGCGCGGTATTTCTGTAGAAACCCGAGCATGGGCATCGCGGCGCCGTCACCGAGCGCGCAGATGGTGTTGCCAAGGATGTTGTTCGCGACGTCGTAGAGTTGATCGAGGTCCGCGGGCTTGCCGTTGCCATCGGCGATCTTGCCGCACAACTTCGCCATCCAAGCGCATCCCTCGCGACACGGCGTGCACTGGCCACACGATTCGTGCGCGTAGAACACCATCAGGTTTTCCGCGGCGCGGACGAGGTCGGTCGTGTCGTCGAGAACAATCGCGCAGCAGGTGCCGAGCATCGTCCCTAGGCCCCGGAACGTTTCCACGCCCATCGGCACGTCGAAAAAGCTCTTCCCGTGCCACGCGTGCAGCACGCTTTTCTCGTCGGGCGCGCTCACGATCTCGTCCTCGCGCACGACAGGCGTCGAACTTCCGCCGGGGATGATCCCGACGATCGTGCGCCCGTCGCGCGGGCCGCCCGCGAGTTCGAACACGAGCTCGCGGAGCGTGATTCCCACCGGGGCTTCGAAGATCCCCGGCTTCTTCACGGGACCCGAGACGCCGTACAGCCGAACGCCGCCGTCCTTGATGTGATGCAAGCGCGAGAGCTTGGAAAAATTCTCGCCACCCATCTCGACGATCGTCGGCACGGCCGCGATGGTCTCGAGGTTGTTCACGATCGTGGGCGCTCCGAACGCCCCCGCGATCGCGGGAAACGGCGGCTTCAACCGCGGCTCGCCGCGCTTGCCTTCGAGCGAATTGAGCAGTCCTGTTTCTTCGCCGCAGATGTACGCGCCGGCGCCGGCGTGAACGACCACGTCGATCGCGAGGTCACGTCCCATGACCCGATTTCCGACGTAGCCCTTCTCGCGCGCCTCCCGAACGGCCGCTTCGAGTCGACGAACGGACAGCACGAGTTCGCCGCGAACGTAGATGTAGACGGTCTGCACGTTGAGCGCGTACGCGGAGATCACGCAGCCCTCGATCACGCGATGCGGGTCGATCTCCATCAACGTGCGGTCTTTGAACGTGCCCGGTTCGCTCTCGTCGGCGTTGACGGTGATGTAGTTCGGCACGCCCGGTCGCGGCTTGAGAAAGCCCCACTTCATGCCCGCGGGAAAGCCCGCGCCGCCGCGGCCACGCAGATTGGCCGCTTTCACTTCGTCGACGAGCTGCGCCGGCTGCATCGCGAGGGCTTTGCGCAGCGCCGCGTACCCGCCGTTCTTTTCGTACGCGGCGAGCGTCCACGAGTCCGCCACGCCGTAGTTCTTCGTGAGAATCTTGGGGTCGGTCACAGGCACGAGACTACTTCCTGCCCTTCAGTCCGATGGGCGAGAATCCGACCTTTACGTCGCCCGGAAGTCCACGCTTCCGAGCCTCCGCGAGAATCTTGTCGACCTTGTCTGTCGTGAGATTCTCGAAGTACTCGTCGTCGAGTTGAATCATCGGGCCTTGCCCGCACGCCGCGAGGCACTCGGCCTTGTGCAGTGCGAACTCGCCGTCTTTGCTCGTTTCGCCCACGTGGCAGCCGAGCGCACTCTCCAGATGTTTCTGGATGTCTCGCGCGCCCATGAGTTCGCACGAGAGCGTGCGACACACCCAGACGTGGTGTTTGGCTTCCGACTTCTGTTGGAGAAACAGCGTGTAGAACGTGACCACGCCCTGGACGTGCGCCGTCGTGACGTCGAGCGACTTCGCCACGTAATCGACCACGCCCGGAGAGCACCATCCCTCTTGCTCCTGACAGAGATGAAGCAACGGAATGGTCAGCGCCTTCTTCGTCGGGTATTTCGGAAGCAAGTCATCGAGGACGGCCTTGCGTTCAGGAGAAAGCTCGAAAGACATAGACGGTTCCTTGAAGACGGAGCGAGCCCACGCGCGGTGCGCCAGAGCGCGGGGACGCTAGTAAGTTCGCGGGGGGGTGTCAACGAGGTAGGACAGGGTGCGCACACGTGAGCACGCGGCCTTCCGTCGACGGATGCGCGAGCTACATCACGGTGAATCGCAGGAGGTACGGCCCGACGGTTCCGCCCGCGCCATCGACGACGATCCAGACCGGTGCCCCGGCCGTGACCGCCATCGTGAACGACTCGGCCACGCCGGGTCCGCCGCTATTTGCGCACGTGGCGCCTGCAACGCCCGGGCACGCCGCGCGGGCGTGCAACACCGGATCGTACGTCGACCAGCGTGGAACGAGATCGACGCGCAACGACGTACCGGCCGGCGTGACCTGGTAGAGACGATCGGGCCCGGCGGTTCCGGTGCAAGTCGGTGTGAACCCGTTCGTGGCCGCGGCCGTGTCGCCGAGGTAGCTCGAGCTGCCGAGTCCCAGCGCGATCGCGGGCCCTGGGCACGTGTTGCTCTGAGGCGCCTCGAGCATGCACACCGCGTTGCAGCCGTCCCCCGAGACGGCGTTGCCGTCGTCGCAGGTCTCGCCGCCCGAGATCGTCCGGTCGCCGCACACCGCGGCGGTCGGCACGAAGAGCATGTCCAACGCGAACGCTCCCAGATCGCCACTCGAGCCGTCGACGAAGACGTAGTACGTCCCGGCGCTGACCAGGGGTCGCAGGATCACGTTGTCGCCGGGGTTGTTGCCGAAGTCGCACGCGCCCGAGAGTTCGCTGCTGCTGGTCGCGCAGACCGAGCGAACGTACAGAGCGCCGCGCCAGCCGGCCGGATGCAGCGTGAGCCCGAGCGTTCCGTTGGCCGGAACCGTGACGGCGTACACGACCTCGGGGCTCATGGTCCCGCGGCAACTCCCCGACGTGATCGTCCCGCCGGCCGTCGATCCCCGCAGCGTCGCGAGAACGTTCGGCGGCAACGTCACGGCGCTTCCGGGACACGAAACGGTGGTGCCGATGGGGTTGCAGTTCGTCCCGCTCGCAACGAAGCCGGGGTCGCACGCAATGCCGCAGTTCACTCCGTCGCACGTCGCGCGACCGTTCACGGGTACCCCGCACGGCGAGCACGCGCCGCCACAGGTCAGCGGCGAAGCATTCGGGGAACAGTTGCCCGAGCAATCGTGAAATCCGGCGTTGCACGTGTATCCGCAGGCGGATCCGTCGCACGTCGCCATGCCGTTGGGGGGCGATGCACACAGCCCGCACGACGCGCCGCACGACATCGTCGACAGGTTCGACAGGCACGTGCCGCCGCAGTTGTGAAACCCGGCGTCGCACGAAAACCCGCAGCGGACTCCGTCGCACGTGGCGACGGCATTTGGTTGCATCGGACAGGGCGAGCACGCGGCGCCGCAGGTCAAGAGGGACGAATTGGACACGCACAAGCCGCCGCAGTCGTGAAAGCCAGCGTTGCACGTGTAACCGCAGTTGACTCCGTCGCACGTGGCCGACGCGTTCGCCGGGACCGCGCACGGAGCGCAGCGCGCACCGCAGGACAGGGTGGACATGTTGTCGAAGCAATCGGTGAGGCACGCGTGCGAGCCCGGGTCGCATCGGAATCCGCACGCGCCACCCGAGCACGTTGCCGTGCCCCGCGCGGGCGTACGACACACGGTGCCGCACACACCGCAGTTCGTGACGTCGGTGCGCACATCCGTGCACCGCACGCCGCATCGGTCGGGCGACGCGCCCATGCAACCGCTCGTGCACATGGCCGTGGTCAGTCCGGCGTCGACGCCAGGCATCACACTGCAGTTCGGGGTCGTGCCCGTGCACGCGCGGAAGCAGGCGCCACAGCTCGCCGTCGTACCGATGTCGGTCTCACAGCCGTCGTCGGGCGTGGCGTTGCAGTCGCCCCAGCCGGGGTCACACGCCGCGATGAGGTTGCAGCGGCCGCCGGCGCCGCACTGAACGAGCGCGCCATCGACGTGGGGAAGCACGGTGCAGTCGTGGGTGCAACTGCCGCAGCGTCGGGGACGATCCACCGGAACGCACAGGCCGGTGCACACAGCCATCGGCGCGGGGCAGAACGTGTCGGGAACGTCGAGCGCGTCGACGACGTCTGTGGCGTCTACGGCGTCGAGCGCATCGACGACGTCCTGGACATCGATGGTGTCGGCAGCGTCGGCAGCGTCGACGGTCGGCACGTCGGTGGCGTCCGCCAGCTCGCCCGTGACGTCCGACGTGACGTCGTCGCTGCCGTACCGGCGATGCGAGATCGCACACGCCGACGAAAGTGCAGCGACGAACACGAACGGCCACAGGGCGCGGCGACCCATAAGAAATCCTCCAGTCGATCGAAGCGCTCGCGAATCGACGCGACCGAACGAGGGTATCACGGAGCGCGGGAACGCTGGTGGATGCCGAGGATCGGATCGGGTTGAAGGGTGCCGGAGACCGGGGTCGAACCGGTACGTGGGGTTACCACACCGGATTTTGAGTCCGGCGCGTCTGCCAATTCCGCCACTCCGGCGCGGGAGACTGAGAGCCTATCGGCCGATCGAGTGCAGATCCAGACCGAGCTTCTTGACGAACCCGGCGACGCCGAGCTTGTCGAGCGTGCGGATTTCCCGCGTGGTCAACCGCAAGCGAATGAACCCGTTCAGCTCGGGCACGAACACCCGGCGCTCTTGCAGGTTCGGATTCTGCCAGCGCTTGGTCTTGATGTTCGAGTGGGAAACCTTGTTCCCCTTCATCTTCTGTGTGCCGGTCAGGTCACTCTTGGCCATGACGTCCTCTATGACTTCTTCGGGTTGGGCATCTTGCCCTCGCGGTGCATCTGTTGCGAGCGGCACCACGGGCAGAACTTCTTCTTTTCGAGTTTGTCGGTGGTCGTCCGCTTGTTCTTCGTCGTGTAGTAGTTGTTGCGGCTGCACTGGCTGCACGACATTCGGATCATTTCACGCATGGCATCCTCGTACGCTCGGTCGCGAACCGGTCCGATCCCGTGGGGGGTCGGCGGCGGGGCGCACATAGAGACAGAAATCCTGGAAACGTCAAGCGCTGTGTCGTGCAGTGTGGCGAGAATCGGGAACGAAGGTGAAGATGCGCGGCGCCGTCTATGCGGAACGCAGAGTGCTCGGATGCGAGTTCGGGCGCATCGTCGTGTCGACCGAGGGTCCCATTGAGAAGCCGTCATGAGCTCTGACCAGCTTCAGCTCCCGTACGCCGAACCGATCGGCGCACCACCGTCCGCGTACACGCTGCCGCGTGACCATCGGATCTGGGTGAACCGTTCGCTGAAGATGGAGCCGATCCAGTGGGTCGGCTTCGACATGGACTACACGCTGGCGATCTACAAGCAGACCGAGATCGATCGACTGTCCGTGCAGGCCACGGTCGCAAAGCTCCTCGAGCGCGGCTACCCCAAGGAACTCGCGCAAGTCGACTTCGCATACGAGTTCCCCGTGCGAGGTCTGCTGATCGACAAGCGCTTCGGTCACATCCTCAAGATGGACCGGTACAAGTTCGTGGGGCGGGCGTTTCATGGCGTGCGCGAACTCACCCGCGACGAGCGCCGTGCGCTGTACCACGCGCGAAAGATCCGGCCGCTGCCTCCCCGGTACCACTGGATCGACACGCTCTACGCGCTCCCCGAGGCGGCGCTTTATGCGGGTGCCGTGGATCTTCTCGACCGGTTTGGCGGCGCGGTGGACTACGGCAAGTTGTTCGACGACATCCGCCAGTGCATCGACCTCGCACACCAGGACGGCGCCATCATCGGCCCCATCTCTCGAGACCTCCCACGGTTCATCTCGCGCGACCGCGATCTCGCGCCCACGTTGCACAAGCTTCGCAGCGCCGGCAAGAAGCTGTTCGTCCTGACGAACTCTGGGTGGAACTACACCGACGCGATGATGAAATACCTGCTCGAGAACACGATGCCCGAGTACCCCTCGTGGCGGAACTTCTTCGACTTGGTCATTACGGCGTCGAAGAAGCCCGCGTTCTTCCAGGAGCGGCGGCCGTTTCTCGAACGCGTCGGAGACCAGAGTGTTCCGGCGACGTCGCTCGAACGCGGCCGGATCTACGAAGGAGGAAACCTTCGGGACTTCGAGCGATGGCTGGGGGTTCAGGGAGATGCCGTGCTCTACGTGGGCGATCACATCTTCGGCGACATCTTGCGCAGCAAGAAAGATACCGCATGGCGCACGGCGATGATCGTGCAGGAAATGGAGACCGAGACGATCGCGCTCGAGCAGACGCGGGAACAGATCGACACGCTCGACGCGCTTGCGCGGCAGCGCGACCGGCTGGAAGACGAACTGCGGTTTCGTCAGACGCGGCTGAAGATGATCATGCGAGCGCTCGGCGAGCGTGCGAGCGGCGGGCGGGCGGGCACCGTCACGTCGCCGGGGCTGGGCACGAGCGGCACGCTGTTGGGCGACGCGGAAGATGCAGGCGACGATCGCGCGCTGGAGGCCGCGCCGGAATCGCCGGCGGTCGAAGTCGTCGTCGGACGCGACGCCGTTCACGCATGGTCCGCGCAGGTCGATCCCATCGCGATGGCCACGACGCCCGCGGAGGTCCAGCGGTTGGAGCACGAGCGCCGGAACGAGAAGAAGTCGATCGAACGCATCCGCCTCGCGCTCAAGGAGTTGGACGCGCAGACCCGATCGACGTCGCGTGCGGTCGACCGCACGTTTCACCCGTACTGGGGATCGATCTTCAAGCAGGGAGTCGAATTGAGTTCGTTTGGCGACCAAGTCGAGGAGTACGCGTGCTTGTACACATCGCGCGTCTCCAACTTTCTGGCCTATTCACCGCTGCACTACTACCGCTCGCCGCGGGATTTCATGCCGCACGAGGTGCCGTGATCGTTTGCCACGACTCGACCCGCGCCATGCGAATCCACCATCTGAACTGCTGCACGATGTGTCCCGCTGCGGGCTCCCTGGTCAACCGCCACGGCCGCATGGTGGCGCATTGCCTTCTGATCGAGACGCCGAGCGCTGGACTCGTTCTCGTGGACACGGGCATCGGATTGGACGACGTCGCGGACTTGGGCGGCCGGCTCGGATCGTGGTTCGTCGCGATCGCGGGCGTGCGCGCCGCACCGCAAGAAACGGCCGCGCGGCAGGTCGAGGCGCTGGGCTTTCGTCGCGACGACGTGCGGCACATCGTCGTCACGCACTTGGACCTGGATCACGCTGGCGGGCTGCCGGACTTTCCCAGCGCACGCGTTCACCTCCACGCGCGCGAGAAGCACGCCGCGCTCGCGCGCCGGACGATCGAAGAACGGCGACGGTACCGAGCGTGTCACTGGGCGCACGGTCCCGCCTGGGCGCCGTACGAAACGCTCGACGGCGAAAAATGGTTCGGCTTCGATTGCGTCCGCGCGCTCGAAGGACTGCCGCCCGAGATTCTGTCGATTCCACTGCACGGGCACACCCGCGGACACACGGCGATCGCGGTGGACACCGGAAGCGGGTGGCTCCTTCACGCGGGCGACGGGTACTTCTCCGCGGGAACCGTGGACCCGAGCGCCGAACCGCAGCGCGTGGGGCTGCGCCTGTTCGAGCGCGTCGCGGCGATGAACTCGGCGCAGGTGCGCGCAAATCATGCACGGCTGCGGGCGCTACACATGCAACACCGCGCGGACGTCACGGTGTTCTCCGCGCACGATCCGGACGAGTTCGCGCGGCTCGCCCCGAAGCACTGACTCAGGCGTCTTCGATTGATCGTCGCGCGTCATCATTGGAGCCCATCGATGTGCCGCAACATTCGCGTTCTTTATCACTTCGATCCACCGACGACGGCCGACGAAATTCGCGCCGCGGCGCTGCAGTACGTCCGCAAGGTCAGTGGCATCGCCAAGCCTTCTTCCCGCGACCAGCAGGTATTCGACCTCGCAGTGGACGCCGTGACCCATTGCACCGCGCACTTGCTCGCCGGTCTCTCCGCGGACGTCGCGGTGCGGACGCGCGAGGGCGAGGCCGCAAAAGGACGCGCGCGCTGGACGGCACGTGCTGCGAGGATCGCCACGGAAAAGTGAAGCCGGCCCAGCCCCTCCCCTCGACATGGCGGAGCGGGTTCGGCACCATCCCGCGTTGATCTCCGGCCAACGTTGGGGATGTCCCGTGCGTCCTATGGGGGACGCGGCTGAATAAATGGGATGCGCGGGCGTATTAGTTCAGATCAGCGATGCGGGCCGAGGCGCCCGGGAGGAATGGTTTCCATGCGGCGATCGAAGTGGCTGTCGGCAGTGATCGGAGGCGGGCTCGCACTCGGCGCGCTCGGCGGCGTTGCGCAAGCGCAAACGGTCGTGCTGCGTGGCGGATTCATGCCCGACCCGCGCTTCGTCGCGGGGGTCGCGGGCGGTCCGGTGCAAGCGTCGGCGGTGAATCCCGGCTGCACCGGTTGGGTTCCCGGTCGGCCGCAGCATCGCGTCGTGCTCACCACGCCGATGCCATTCTTCCGTTTCTTCGCGGACTCCAACGCCGACACCACGCTCATGGTTCGGCTCCCGAGCGGACAGGTGATGTGTGCGGACGACACCTACGGCAACAACCCGGGCGTGGACGTCAACGGTGCCAGCCCAGGCGTGTATGAAGTGTACGTCGGGCTCTACAGTGCCGGAGCGCCGACGCCGTACACGGTGGGCCTCAGCGAACTGCGTTCGGCGCAGCCGCGTGGAGGTGGCCTCGGCATCGCGGTGCCGGCGGGTCCGATGGCGCCGCCCCCGATTGCGGTCCCGGTCATGCCGATGGCTCCGCCACAGTACGGCGGTGGCGGCATGGTTCTGCAAAGTGGATTTCTACCAGACCCGCGGACGTTCAACGGCGTCTCGGGCGGACCGATCAGCGCGTCGGCGATGAATCCAAGTTGCCGCGGGTACATCAATCCCGTTCCCAATCACGTCGTGACGCTCACGTCGTTCTTCCCGTTCCTGCGGTTCTGGGCGGGATCGAGCGGGGACACGACGCTGTTCATCCGCACGCCGACGGGCCAGGTGTTCTGCGCGGACGACACGTTCGGTTTCAATCCGGGCGTGGACCTTCGCGGCGCGACGCCGGGGAGCTATCAAGTGTTCGTCGGGAGCTACTCGCAGGGATCGAACTATCCGTACACGCTCGGCGTGAGCGAATCCCCGGTGAGCACACCGACGGGAATGGCAGCGCCCGTCGCGCCTCCGATCGCAGTCGCTCCGCCACCGATGATGGGCGGGGGCGCCGCGCTCAACTCGGGGTTCATGCCGGACCCGCGGTATTTTTCCGGCGTTTCGGGCGGCCCGATTTCCGCGGGGAGCTTCAATCCGCAATGCCGCGGCAGCATTCCTCCGGCCCCGCAGCACACGCTGTACCTCACGACGCCGTTTGCGTTCTTGCGGATCTACGCGCAGTCGCAGGGCGATCTCACGTTGTTCATCCGTGGACCTCGCGGGGAGACCTATTGCGCGGATGACACGTACGGTCTGAATCCGGGCGTCGATCTCGCGGGCGCGATGCCGGGTCCGTATCAGGTATTCGTCGGGACGTACGGCGGCGGGAACTATCCGTACACGCTCGGTGTCACGGAGCTGCAGTACAACCATCCGTAGGAACGCAAGGACACGAGGAGAACGTACGATGACGCGAGGAAAAGCGCTGGCACTGGTGGGACTGTTGGCGGTGCTCACCGCATCGGGTTACGGGCGCCAGGCAACCGCGCAACTGAACTGGATGGGGCGGCCAAGCTACGGGACCGTCACGTTGCGCCCCGGATTCCTGCCGGACCCACGAAGCGCGTCCGTCGTGTCGGGCGGCGGCCTATCGGCGGCCATGGCGGGACCGAGCTGTCGCGGCTGGATCACGCCGCAGCCGGACACCGCGCTCATTCTGCTCGGGATGTCGCCTTGGTTTCGCGTGTACGTGACGTCGAACGCGGACACGACGCTGGTCATCCGCCGTCCCGACGGGCTGATCCAGTGCGCGGACGATACGTTCGGGCTCAACCCCGCGATCGAGGGGACGTTCATTCCGGGGCGCTACGCGATCTGGGTCGGGTCGTACAATCAGGGCGAGAATTCGCCCGCGATCGTGTCGTTCACCGAGCTGCAGCAGAACCATCCGTAGCTTGAAGCAGGTTTCAACCCGCGGCTCTCGGCAAATCTACGTGAAACGTCGTCCCCGTTCGCATCGCACTCTCGACAGACACCGTTCCGCCCATCGCCTCGACGAGGTGCTTGACGATCGCGAGCCCGAGCCCCGTGCCGCCGAGTTGCCGCGAGCGACCCGCATCGACGCGATAGAACCGCTCGAACAACCGCGGCAGATGTTCCGCGTCGATTCCGGGCCCGGTGTTGTGCACGGAGAACCGGACAAACTTGTTCCGCGCACTCACCTCGAGCCGAATCGTCGGGCGCTCGCCGGAGTATTTGATCGCGTTGTCGACGAGGTTCGACAGCACGCGCTCGAGTGCACGACGGTCCGCGAGGACGTGGAGGTGCGAAGTCGACGTCGGAAGTTCGAGCGACGCGCCGCCTCGCTCGGCCGCGAGCCGGAACAATTCCGCCGCCTTCGTCGCAGCCTCGACCGCGGCGACCGGCTCGAGATTCAGACGAACTTCCTTCGCCTCGATTCGCGATAGTTCCAGCAGGTCCTCGACGAGCTCGTGCAAGCGCTCGGCGTGCCGGTCGATGATCGCAACGAACTCGCGCGCGGTCGCCGGCTGGTCGATTGCGCCGGTCTGCAGTGTTTCCGCTGCCGCCCGCACGGCGGCGATGGGCGTGCGCAGCTCGTGCGACACATTCGCAACGAAGTCTCGCCGAACGCGCTCGAGTCGGCGCAGTTCCGTGACGTCCGTCAGAACCGCCACCGCGCCCTGCCCGTCGTCGCCGAGCGGCGCAAGCCGAGCAATGATCTGCGCGGAACCCAGCGGGCCGACGGAGAGCTCGCCCGACGACGGCGTTCGATCCCGGGCCACGCGCTCGATCAACTCGACGATCTCGGGGGCAGCAATCGAGTCGCGCGGCGTGCGCCCGAGCACTTCGGGACCCACGTGAAACATCGATCGCGCGGCGCGGTTTGCAACCACGATAGTGCCGTTGTCGCCCGTGACGAGCACGCCCTCGGCCATCGCCTCGAGAATCGCGCCGAGCTGGTCTCGCTCGTCGCCGAGGTTCTCGATCGAGCGCGCGAGGGAAACGACCAACTCATTGAGCGCACGCGAGAGATCGCCCATCTCGTCTCGGCCCGCCTCCGGCGCGCGCACGCGGAGGTTCGTGAGCATCTCGCGTGCGGTGGCCGTGAGTTGCCGCATCGGTCGTGCGAGAAATTGCACCGCGAGCGTCGAGAGAATGGCCGCCGCGAGCAGCCCGAGAAACGCACCACCCAGCAGCAATCGTTCGAGCGCGCCGCGGGACGCCTCGATTCGCCGCGGACCCACTTCGACGCGCACGACCCACGTCTCGCCGCGCGGGCCGTGAATGGAAACGCTCGCCGCCGCGCGTCGTTCGTCCTCGGGCCCGGCGCGAACCTCCGCGTTCGAGTCTGCAACCGTCCGTCCGTGCGGCGCGACGAGCGTCACGCGCGCGCGCGCGGGCCCAGCCATCGCCCGAACGAGCGCGTGGGCCTGTGCGGGCTCGAACGCGGCATTTTGTTCGACCGCCGCCGCGACCATGCGCGCGAGCACGAGCACTTGTTCGCGGTTGGGCAGTGCGAGATCACGCTCGAGCGCCGTGCGGACGTACGCCTGCGCCGCGACGAGCGCGATGCCGATGAGTGCGAAACACACGAGGAACAGCCTCGTGCGGATCCCGAGACGAACGGGCGATGGCGCCGGACGATCCACGCGGCGGGTACTATGCCACTTCGCTCGGCGAATCCGCGAAGCGATAGCCTACGCCAACAAGCGGCACGTTGCGAGATCCCCACACGATCATCGATCCGCAGCCTCGATCCACCCGTCGTAGACGCGCCACATTCGCTGTCCCGCCAGTGCGACCCAGAGCACGCCGTTCGACAGGCCGAACGTGGCCGGCCGTGGCTCAGGGGACGCGGCCAACTGGCGCAGCGACGTTCCTCCATCCACCGACGCGAAAACGCCTCCTCGAAGCGACACCATCACGAATGCGCGACCGAGCACTGCGACAGCCACAAGATCGTCGTCGCCGCCGTCCCGTCGGAGCGCCCAGGAAGTCCCCCGGTCCGTGCTCGTCCACACCGCTCCGGAAGTCCCGACTGCAACACCGAACCCGTTCGCCGGGTCAAAAGACATCGCCAGCGGCTGCTGCGAGGAGAACAACGGCGCCGTGCGCCAGGTGCGTCCGCGGTCGTCCGTGCTCGCGAACGCATTCGGCAGCGCGGCCACGATGCGACCGCCCGGCGCCGGCGCAAGTGTCGTCGGCTCTCCGAGACCTGCCGTAGTCGGCAGCGCAAATCCCACCGCTGACCACCGCACGCCCCGCGCGCGACCGCGGCGCGCGCCGAGACGCGTCGCGGTGACCCCGAGTCCGAGGTCCACCGTCACGACCGTCTCGTTGTAGCGAGTCGACTGCGCGGCACCGACGGTCGCGACGAGGACCGCACCCGCTGCCGCGATCGTGAGCGCCCAGCGCTGTGGACCCGCGAACCGTCGAGAGTCGCGTCCGACCCGGGGTGTCACGCTGCCGGCCCACCGTGCTCACGCAGTGACGCGACAAACTGGCCAAATTGCCCGCCGGCCGGACCGCGAATGACCGCGGACGGCGTGGCGGGCAGGCCAGCCGCGGTCCCGTAGTAGATTCGGACTTCCCCCGCTTCAGGCACGCCGACAGCGACGTCGCCGAGGCCATCACCGTTGTAGTCTCCGGTCGTCATCGAGAAACCGTTCCGACCCTCGACGATCGCCGACCAAGACTGGATCAACCCCGTCCGATTCGAAAGATAGACGTCGGCCAAGGATGGCGGGTCGAGACTCTGGCGCTGCGCGACGATGTCGTCGAGCCCATCGCCGGTCACGTCGAACGCAGGGAGCACGGGATAAACCGCGCGGGTCAGGCGTGTAAACAGTTGCGGGTCTCCCGCGCTTGCTCCCAGGTAGATCGCGGAGCCAACGTTTGCGTCATAGAAGAGGACATCGGGGTAGCCGTCGCCGTTGACATCGCCGGAACCGCGAACAAAACCGCCCGCGTTGGACGGCGAGCCACGCGGGAGGCGCACAGGCCGCGCCAGATCGGGACCGGCGCTCGTCCCGAAAAAGAGGATCGCGTCGCTGGTGCCTTCGGGAATCGGTCCCGGCGCCGTCACGACGATGTCCGAGTAGCCGTCGGCGTTCACGTCGCCGACGCCGCCGACATCGCCGCCGAAGTTCCGAACGTCGGGCGGGGAACGAAGGGTGACATCGGGTGTCAGCGGAAAGCCTCGCGACGTGCCGTAGTACAACCACGAGCTACCGGCCGTGCGGCTGCTGGAGCCGACGAGGAGATCCGCGTACCCGTCGCCGTTCACGTCGCCGGCGCCCGCGACGCGAGGATTCGACCTCGGCCCGCCGGGTGCCGGAAATAGTGAGTCGGACCGCGAGAACGATCCGGAAGTTTCTCCGAAGAACACGTGCACTGTGCTGTCACTGGCGACAAACAGGTCGACAATACCGTCACCGTCGACGTCCCCTGCGCTCCCTACCCAGTCTGAGACCCCTAGCGGAATCCGAGACGAATCCAACACGGCTACGGGTGTCGTGGCGATACCCATCGCGCCGCCAACGTAGAGCAGGACGCGGTCCGGATTGAATTGCACAACCGCGAGATCCGAGTACCCGTCGCCGTTCACATCGACTGGCCCCGACCACGCTGCGCCCACGCTTGCCGTGCGGCTCGCGACATACACTTGCCACGCCACGCTTGTCGCGCGAACACAGCCGTCCGGCACAACGCGCCAGTACAGCGCGCCCGCGGGAAGATCCGGGATCGTCGTCTCCTGCGCGCCAACATTCACCCGCGCGACGACTCGTCCACATGATCGATCCGAACAGACCTCGACCGCGGACGTCCGGGCAGTCGTCGTCCAGCGGAAGCGCACGGCGCGCGAGGTAAACACCGCACCCGAGGGAGGATAGATGGGACGAGCGGAGACCAGGGCCGCTCCGTCGCAACCTTCGGTCGAGTGCGAGTCCGCGGTCGAGTCCGCGGCGTCCTCCCCGTCACGCGGTACGACGGACTGCCCACACGCGGCCGCCGCAAGAATCGAACACCATAGCAATCTGTTCACTGCGTTCATCGTCACATCGCAGGACAAAAGTTGTCCGCGGGACAAGGCTGTGGAGTCGAGAAGGGCATACAACATGGCGAGCCCGCGAGGTCCATCGGATCGGTCCGACAGAGGGCTCCGGCCGCCACGCACCCGCTCGGTGCGTCACACACCACTTCGAACATGTCGTTTCTGGAACAAACGTCTCCACGCCCAGCGCAACACTGACGTCGCTCGCAGTTCTCGCCGTGCAGCGCACAATTCGTTGTGCAGACGTATCCGCGGGTCGACGGACCGCAGTTCAGGCCCGGGCAACAGCCAAAGTTGTTCTCCGGTCGCCGGGGGTCGCATGTGGCGCCGGCGGCTGTACACGTGCAATGGGCCGACGGCGTGTCGCAGACGTACCCCACGCAGCAGGTCGACGCAGCCACGCCGCAGGTGTCGCCGACAAGCCCGCACGAACCGGGCACGACGCAGCGGCCGTTGATGCAGGAGTTTCCGGACGGACACAAGATTCCACATCCGCCACACCGCATCGGATCCGTGAGGAGATTTCGTTCGCAGCCGTTTCTGGGATCGAGATCGCAATCCGCCCAGCCGAAATTGCACGCCAACCCACAGCTCCGTGTGCCCAGGGTCGAGTGGCAGATCGAAATCGCATTTGGAGGCGACGACCTACACGAATCGCCACACGCGGAACAGTTCGCGACCGTCCCCAGCATCGTCTCGCAACCGTTGCCGGCGATTCCGTCACAGTTTGCGAAACCCGCCAAACATGTGATCGAGCACGCCCCTGCGGCGCAGACCGCAGTTGCGCCGGGCCCACTCGGGCAGACGTTTCCGCACGCGCCGCAGTTGTTGACGTCCGAACGCACGTCGCGGCAAACGTCGCCGGTCATAGAAGGACAGCAGGCCGACGTCGGCACGCACGGCGCGGTCGCAGCACCGCAGGGCGAGCCATTCGGCGTGATCGTCAAGCACGCACCGGCGACGATGACCGCGGGCTGGCAGCACTGGTCGTCGCGCGTCGCGGTTGTCCCCCCCGGCGGTACGCACGGCGCGCAGACTCCGCCAACCTCGACCAGCATCATGCTCGCGCAACAATCGTCGGACGCGCGCGCTACATCACCGCGTCCGGCGCAGCACGTTCCGGTCATCGGGTCGGCAGGGTTGCCGCTGCAGCACGGTTGACCTGGACGTGGCCGTGACCCGTTGGGCGCGCAGCCACAGACTCCGGTCGGCGGACCGCCGCAAATCGGATCGTTTGGCACGCCCGGAGGACATCCGATGGGGCGCATGTTCGTCGAGCAAAGGAGCCCGGCACAGCAGTCTGCTCCGTCCCAGCACGCGGATCCGCTTCCCGAGCAAGCCCGGCACTGACCCGAGAAGCAGCGCATCCCTCCGCAGCACGCGCCATCCGACGCGCACGACGCACCGTCTCCGCCGCAGCAAGAGCCGCTCGCGCAGCGATTCGGCGCGCAGCATTCGTTGTCGGCGCGGCACGTGGCAGGCACGCCGGTCGTGCAGCAGGCACCTGCGGGACCGCACGTCAGGCTGCTTCCTCCACAACACTGGCCCGCGGTCGCGCAACTTGCGCCCGGCCCGAGGCAACAGCGCATCCCGCCGACGACCCGCACCGGCGTCGCGGGAGCGCAGCATCCGCCCAGCAACGCAGGTGGCTCTCCGGCGGGCGCGCAATCACAACCGACAATCGACACGGCGACCGTGAACGCTACGATGCCCGCGACGATGGCGCGCGGATACGTCCATGCCCGAGACGGGACGGACTCCGGCGACGGAGTCCCGGCGCGCGTTCGCCGCGGAGGCGAAGGAATGCCGTGGCGTCGGTGCCGGCCGCACTCGGTGCGCCAGACGGCGAAGTCAGCGTCTCTCTCTCTCTCTCTCTCTCTCTCTCTCTCTACGCCCACTTGCGTTTTCGTCATTGTGACCCCGCTCCGCGCTGATTGTCGGCGCACGGCGCCACGCCGCGCAAGGGGCGAAGCGCCGATTGTCCGTGCATCACAGCCGCCAGTCGGGCCGTCGCGATATCCGAACCCGATCATCGATCCGCAGCTTCGATCCAGCCGTCGTAGACACGCCACAGCCATTGGCCCGGGGCGCCGACCCACATCGCATCGGGGCGGACCAGCAGTGTTGCGTCGAGTCCCAAAGGAGCTCGCACCAGCTCACGTACGCTCGTGCCGCCGTCGACCGAGACGCACCGAGACGCTGACGTCACCTCGCGCCGATACGAACGCGAACGTGCGGTTGCGCACAACGACCTCGATGAGGTTGTCGGTGCCGCCGCTTCGCCGCAGGGTCCAGGTCGCACCGCGATCTTCGCTCGTCCACATCGAGCCGGCACTCCCGACCGCCGTGCCGAAGCCAGACGCGAGATCGAAGGCCAGCGCCATCGGGATCGCGCCCCGCTCGAGCGCGCTGAACTGCCAAGTGCGGCCACGGTCGTCGCTGTACGCGAACGCCCGCCTGAACGCCGCGACGACGCGGCCGTTGCCCGCGTTGGCGTACATGTTTGCGGACGGGAGCGAAGTCACCGGCGTCCAGAAGCCACGCGCAGTCCAGGTGACGCAGATCGCGCCGCCACACGGCGAGTGATTCGGCGTGGCCGCCATTCCGCCTCCGAGATCGATCGTGACGCCGTCGTCGCCAGAGCGCGCGGCGGACGACGCCGACGCATAGCTCAGGGCAACCAATCCCACTGCGAGCCCCAAGTAGCGTCGGGTCACCGATCTCACACGAGAGATTTGCCTCATCCCGACCTCGTGCGCAATGCGCGCAAGGCGCCGGACGATCCACGCGGCGGGTACTATGCCACTTCGCTCGGCGAATCCGCGAAGCGATAGCCGACGCCACGCACCGTCACGACGTACGTTCCCGCCGCCCCAAGCTTCTCCCGCAGCCGCTTGATGTGCGTGTCCACCGTCCGCGTCTCGACTTGCATGTGAATCCCCCAGACGTCGTTGAGCAGCGTTTCGCGCGACTGCACGCGGTTCTTCCGCTCGATCAGCGTCGAGAGCAACTTGAACTCCAACGACGTGAGCACGACTTCGCTCGCGTCGACGAACACGCGATGCGCCGAGCGATCGACCCGCAGCCGTCCGAACTCGAAAAGCTCGGGCGCCGCGCTCTCGCCCTCGGCGCGCCTGGCGACGGCCCGCACGCGCAGAACGAGTTCGCGAATGCTGAACGGTTTCGTGACGTAGTCGTCCGCACCGAGTTCGAGTCCGACGATCCGGTCGACCTCTTCGCCCTTGGCGGTCACCATGATCACGGGAATCGACTTGGTGCGCGCGTCGGACTTGAGCGAGCGACACACGTCCGTGCCCGAACCATCCGGCAGCATCAAGTCCAGCAGGATGACGTCGAAATGCCCCTCCTGTGCGAGACGCAGTCCGTCCCGCGCCCGATCGGTGGCGCGCACTGCAAAACCCGCCGCTTGCAGGTTGTACTCCATCACCCGAGCGAGATCGGGTTCGTCCTCGATGATCAGTACACGTCGTGCGGTGGACATGGCGATGCGTCTACATAGAACTGCCAGGTGACGGTGCGGTGACGGGGGAGTGTCCGTCCGGGAACCCACCCCGGATAGATCGTAGCGGGTCCCCGCGACGTTGCTCGGGCGCTTCGCGGGTAGCGGTGGAGTCTTGGCGAGAACCTGTGGTACCACCGGGGCGTTTCGAAGGAGGCCCTCGAATGAACCGCACGATTGGACGCCGGCAGCTGAAGTGGTTGTTTCCGTTTGTTCTCGGGGTGATGGCATGCGGCGGACCGCTTCGCTACACCGTTCACGGGTCGCCGCGAGCGCCCGAGGCGGACGGCGTGGTCCAAGCCGATGTCCAGCGCGAGCAGAGCATGACCCGGCTGAACATCCGGATGGAACACTTGGCGCCGCCCGGACGCTTGCAAGAGGGCGGTCGCGCGTACGTCGTCTGGGCGCGTCGCAACTCCGGGGCCACGTGGATCCGCGTCGGCGCGCTGCAGTACAACGAGGGCAGCCGAATGGCAGAAATGCGCGACACCACCGTGTCAGAGACGTCGTTCGAGCTCATCGTGACCGTCGAGACTGAGCCGTCGGCGCAGACGCCGTCCACGACCATCATCTTGCAGCAGATGGTCAATCCTCCCCGCGTCAACTGAACTGACAGTGGCAGGGCCCGGGCCGGGGTCGCGCCGGGCCGGCGTGTGAGAAACACGCTGGACGCGTGCCTGTGCGCGGGTGCGGGCTTGCGTTCACGTGCGGGTTTAGGTTCACGTTCAAGTTCACGTTCAGGTTCACGTTCAAGTTCAGGTTCAAGTTCAGGTCCACGCGGAGGTTGGGCTGGAGCTGAGCGTTGACGTGCGCGAGATACGCGATTGCCACAGAGCTGCCGCGTAGGCGACACGGGCGGTCGGTACATCTCTCCCGGTCTCAGCCGCAGCGTCGCGGCGAGCACCAGGAGTCCGAATGCACCACTTTTCCCTGATCAAACTCTTCAGCAGCTTCGCGATGCTGGGCGCGGAGTGGGTGATGTGGGTGCTGCTGGCCATCTCCGTCGTGTCGATCTCGCTGATGGTCGAGCGCTGGCGCTACTACCGCGCGCTCCGAGACGACTTGGACCTGCTGGCCGACCGGCTCAACGAGCGCCTGCGCGCCGACGACATCGAGGGAGCCAAAGCGCTCTTGCGCAATTCGCCGTCGCCGGCGGCGCTCGTCGCGCTCGCGGGTCTCGACGACATTCGACGCGGCGCCGGAGCCGTCGAAAAAGTGATGGGCGCGCAGACCGCTCGCGTGCGGCCGCGCCTCGAGCGCAACCTGACGTTTCTCGGCACGGTCGGAAACAACGCGCCGTTCGTCGGCCTGTTCGGTACCGTCATCGGAATCATCCAATCGTTCGATGCGCTCAAGCCGCCGGCGGGCCTTCGCGGGACCGCCGCGGCTGCGGCCGCAACCGCGGCAACCGGTCGGATCATGGGAACGATTGCCGAGGCGCTCGTCGCCACCGCGATCGGTCTGCTCGTCGCGATTCCGGCGGTGGCGGCGTTCAACGCATTCGGCCGGCGAGTGAAGTCGCTGCTGATGTCGACCGAGACCCTGTCGCAGATCGTTCTCGCGCACGCGCACTCCGTCGATTCCAGCGAGGTCGACCTGAAGCACTTGATCGGGTTGCTCCGCGGTGACGGTCCGTCCGACCGCGCGGCGGTCGTCGCGACGCCGTCGATCCCGCGACCGGAACCCGTGCCGCACGGTGTGCTGACCGGCGAAGTGGTGAGCTGACATGGGCGGCGCCGCACAGTCCAGTGACGACGAGATCTCGGGGATCAACGTCACGCCGTTCGTCGACATCGCACTCGTGCTGTTGATCATTTTCATGGTCACCGCGAAGTACCTCGCCGCGCAGTCCATCCCGGTGGATCTCCCGCGCGCGGCAACCTCGCAGTCGCACAGCGATCAGAGCACCGTGAGCGTGTCGGTCGACCAGACTCAGGCCATCTTCATCGATGCACGGCCCATGTCCGAGCACGACCTGATCACGGAGCTTCGGCGCCGTCACAACCAGAATGCGGAACTGCGGGCGGTGATCAACGCGGATCGAACCGTTCCGCATGGAACGGTCACGCGAGTGATCGACCTCGTTCGCCGCGCGGGCGTGTCCCGATTCGCAATCCAGACCGAAGCATCCACAGAACCGGAGCCATGAGACCGCCCCTCGAGCTGCCCGAGATCCCCGCGGTGACTCCGCGCGCGGAGTCCACGGTCTTCCGGAACAGCGGGAAGACTTCGTGGGGAATCTCCGCGCTCGTCCACGGGCTGATTTTTGCTGCCCTCGTCGTCGGCGTGGCGACCGGGTTCATCGGCCGCACCGTTCAACGACTGATTCAAATCACCGAGATCGAAATCGCGCGAAGGCAGCGCGCAACGCCGCCCCCGCCGCCGCCTCCGGCGCTGCCCGCACCGCGTCCCGTGACACCGTCGCGCACACCGCGGCGGACCGCGCGTCCTGCGGCACAGCGCCTCGCGAGCGCGCCGAGCGTTTTGACCGCCGAGGGCCCCGGCGAAGGTTCGAGCAACGACTCGATGGTCACCGGGGACGACTCCAACTGGCGTGGCGGTCCGACCGGCGGACGACCCGAGCCCGTACGAACGGCGCCCGCACCGCCGCCGCCACCACCGCCCCCGCCCCCTCCCCCGCCCCCGCCGCCACCGCGGGTGGTGCCGATTCGGATGCCCGAGAACGGCGAGCCGCCCGAGCCGCTCGTAGCCAATCAATACCCCGAGTATCCGACGGACGCGCGAAGCGCCGGGCTGACCGCGGTCGTCATTGCGCGACTCGTCGTGAACATCGACGGGTCCGTCAGTGACATCGAGATCCTGCGAGGACACCCGATGTTCGACTCCGTGGTTCGGGCGTCGCTCGCTGGCTGGCGCTACCGGCCGGCGCGAGTCGATGGGGAGTCGATCGCCGTCTTTCAAATCGTTCGCCTGCCGTTCCGCCTGGAAGGCAGCTGACCAACCGATTTCGGCGGCACGAAGGACCGGAACGACATGCGAGCAGTCGAGTCGAAGGACACGTGTAGCCTCCGAGTGGCGCGACGTGTGCTCGCGGGAGTAGGCGTGGCCGTCGGAATCGTCATGATCTCGGTGACGCCGGCGGCGTGGGCGCAGAGCGACAGTGGGACAGACGGCGACTCGAGCGTGAGTGCGGGCACGGGCGCAGATGCGGGGACCGAGGGAGGCTCGAGCACGAATACGAGCGCGGCCGCAGATGCAGGGGCGCGGGTGACGGAGCCGCCGGGACTCGACGATCCCTCGTTGCAGGCACCTCGCGTCACGACCGGCATCGACGGCAACGTCATCGACGCGCGGACGCACGAACCGATCATCGAAGCGTTCGTTTCGCTCGGCGAGGGTCGGCGCCGCGTGCGAACGGATCTCGACGGCAACTTCGCGATCGAGATCGCCCCGGGCGAATACACCATTCGCGTGTTCTTTCACTTGTACGACGCGATGCGCATCGAGCGAATCGTCGTGCGCCGGGGACGCGTCGCACACCTCGGAGCCATCGCACTGCAACCGCAACGCGGTGCGACGGTGTTGCACACGCAGGAAGCTCCCGTGACGGCACGCGTGATGACCGCCACCGCGGCGGGACTCGTTCAGGCGCGGCGGCAGGCCGCGACGGTGAGCGATGGAGTGAGTCAAGAGGACATCGCGAGACTCCCGGACAACACTGCGGGAGACATCATTCGTCGCGTCCCGGGCGTGAGCCTGGTCGGTGGCCAGTACGCGGTCGTGCGCGGGCTCGGCGGACGGTATGTCAACGTGCTGCTCAACGGCGTACCGCTGCCGTACACGGATCCGGACATCCCGGCGTTTCAGCTCGACATCTTGCCGGGTGCGCTGCTCGCGAGTCTGAATCTCGTCAAGACGTTCACGCCAGACATGCCGGGCGACTTCGCGGGGGGCTCACTGCAGATCAGCTCGCGAGAGTACCCGACGCGGCTGACATTCACCGGCAGTGTCACTCTGGGCATCGATTCGCTGACCGGATCACGCGGCGTCCTGCGATATCGCGGGGGCGCGCTCGACTGGCTGGGGATCGACGACGGCACGCGCGCGCTGCCGTCGGCCGTGCCCAGGGTGCGCGTCGAGAGCGGGCACAATGGCCTGTCCCAGGCCGACGTCGCGGCGATCAGTCGCTCGTTTCCCAACATCTGGGCGATCGGCCGGACGACGTCGCCGCCCCTCGGCGGACTCGCGTTGACTCTCGGGAACACGTTGCGCATCGCCAATCGCCCGTTTGGATACCTCTTCAGCGTCACGTACAACGCCGCAGTCCGGCGCGTGGTGGACGAACTTCGACCGTCTCGCCGCGGCGCGGGCGGCGTTCTCGAGCCCCGCGAGGAGATCTGGCGCGAGTACTCGAACACATCGACGCTGCTCGGCGTGCTCGGATCGCTCAACTACCAGCCGGCGGTCAACCACGACATCGGACTGGTCACGCTTTGGACGCAGTCGTCGACCGATCTGGCGGCCGTCCGGTCGGGCATCGACGAGACGATCGACGCCGACACCGTGCGACGACTTCAACAGTTCGTCCAACGCACGATGATCTTCACGCAGCTGTTCGGCGACCACCGGGAACTGCCGGGGCACCTGCGCATTCGATGGCAGGGCTTCTTCGCATACGGTGGGCGAAACGAACCGGATACCCGCGGCGTCTCGTATTCACAGGTCGGAGACCGCTACGCGATCAACGCAGGCGGCACCGGCGTGTCGCGATTGTACTCGTCACTCGGACAGATCGACGGCGGCGGTAGCGCCGACTTCGCGCTGTCTCTCGGCCCGGTGACTCCGCGAATTGGAGTCTTCGCTCGATTGATCGATCGCTCGTTCTCCCTGCGTCGATTCAACATCGAGGCGCGAAACCTGCCATACGACGCGGCGACGAGCCCGCCGGAGGTCGCGCTCGCACCGGAACGATACGGCGATCAGATCGAGCTGGTCGAGCGCACGTTTCCGAACGACAGCTACCGATCGATTCAACAGCTGGTGGCACCGTTCGCTCGCGTCGATGTGCAGATCGCCAATCGCGTCCGCCTGATCGGCGGAGCGCGGGTGGAGATCTACCGGCAATGGCTCCGGGCACAGCCATCGGTGCGCGACGAGAACGACTCCCCGCCCGCACCGGCGAACGACCGGCTCGACGTGCAGGTCTTGCCCGCGGCGTCCGTCGTGTGGTCCGTGACGCCCGCGATGAATCTGCGGGCGGCGTACGGAGGTACGCTGGCGCGGCCACTCGTGCGCGAGCTCGCACCGTACTTGTATTTCGACTTCATCCGCAATCGCAACGTCAGTGGCAACCCGGCGCTGCGTTCGTCGTACATCCACAACGTCGACCTTCGCTGGGAGTGGTTTCCGGGCGCTGCAGACGTCATCTCGGCTTCGGTGTTCTACAAGAACTTCATCCTCCCGATCGAGCCGGCGTTTCCGGATCGCGACGGCAACTCGATCACTTACCAGAACGCCGCCGGAGCCTCGGCCATCGGTGCGGAGTTCGAGGGACGCTTCGACCTCGGGCGATTCTGGGCGCCTCTGCGGGGCGTGCAGGTCGGCGCGAACGTCGCGCTGATTCACTCGCAAGTGTCCCTTGCGCCAGAGCAGGTGATGAACGCCACGAGCACCGATCGCCCGCTCGCCGGTCAGTCGCCGTTCGTCGCCAACGCCATGGTCGGGATCGCCCCGGTGCGAAGCCGTGTCTCGGTGTTCGTGTTCTACAACGTCTTCGGCCGCCGTCTCGAGGACGTGGGGACGTTCGGGCTCCCCGACATCTACCAGGACACGTTCCACCAGCTCGACACGTCGGTGCAGTGGGACCCGACCAGCCACTTCCAGCTCCGATTTGTCATCCGCAACGCGCTCAATCAAGCACCACGCTACGTGTCCACGGAGGGATACGTCGCGCAACAGCTCTTGCCGGCGTCCACCGTGACCCTTCGCGCGACGTGGTCGCCGTAAGTCCTGAGAGAGTTGCGAAGGCGGTACCCGCTCGCCCCCCGACCGTCACGTGACGCGCCTAGCTTCGCGGCGAACTGAACGGAAGGGATCGATCCATGAACTCAGTGAGAACTCAGCGTGTCGGCGCGAACGTCGCGTCCGTCCTCGGCCTGGCGGCATTGCTCGTCGGCTGTCCCCCACCGACCGACATCATGGAGGGCGGCACCGACGTGCAGGACACCGGAGCCGACGCACAGGGAGTGGACACCGTGACTCCGATGGACGTCCAGAATCCCGATGTCGTCACTCCCGACGTCGTGGGCGATGCGACGAGCGACTCGGGCGACAGCGGAATGCTCCCGTGCCCGGCGAGCCCGGCGCCCATCGACGTCACCGGCAACATCACCGCCAGCGCGTCCTGGACCTGCATGAACACGTACATCCTCCGCGACAACTCGCCGACGTTCATCACGAACAGTGCCGTGCTCACGATCGGTCCGGGCACGGTGATCCACGGCGCCGCGCCCCGCTCGTCGCTGATCGCCACGCGAGGCACGCGGATCGAAGCGGCCGGCACGCGCGCCCAGCCCATCGTCTTCACGAGCAATCGGCCGGTCGGAATGCGACGACAGCAAGACTGGGGCGGCGTCGCGTTGCTCGGTCGTGCGTCGATCAACGAGGGGCGCACGGCTCCGCCCGTGCCGGGAGTCAACGTACTCGAAGGCTTGATGCCGAGCGAAGAGTCCAACGGCGCGTACGGCGGCGGCGCTACGCCCGACGACAACGACAATTCTGGAACCTTTCGGTACGTCCGCGTCGAATTCGCGGGGCAGGAACTGTCGCCGAACAACGAGCTGAATGGGCTGACGCTCGCCGGAGTGGGGCGCGGCACGACGATCGATTTCGTCCAGGTTCACCGCGCAGCGGACGACGGGGTCGAGTGCTTCGGCGGTACGGTCAATCTTCGCCACCTCGTGCTGACGCAGAACGAGGACGACGGATTCGACTGGGATCAGGGATATCGAGGACGCGCACAGTTCGTGATCATCCAGGGGATTCGCATTTCCAGCGAGTCGGACCCTGGCGGCATCGAGGCGGACAACGATCGAAACGTGAACACCGCGGCGCCGATCGCCGAACCGCTGCTCTACAACTTCACCGTGATCGGTCCGGGTCACGACGTCATGGTCACGTATCAAAATCGGGGCGTCGTGCTTCGGCGCGGAACCGCGGGGCGAATCTTCAACATGATCGTCCAGGGCTGGCCGACCGGCGGCATCGATGTTCGCGACATGTCGACGTTCGACCTCGCCAATTCGAGTCTGGCGCGTCTGGCGTTCGGAAGCACGATTCTGTTCAACAACGGCACCGGCGGGACGGGTCACTTCTTCGAGGGCACGAGCGTCGACGCGTTCGACGAGATGGCGTGGTTCACCGGCGGATCGATGAACCGCGTTCAGGTCGATCCGATGCTGCCCGCGCCGTTCAGCGAGATGGCGCCCAACTGGGTTCCGCCGGCTTCGTCACCGTGCGCGAGCATGGGCGCCACGCCGCCGTCGGCACCGGACATGGGTTTCGCGTTCGACCCAACGGCAACGTTCGTCGGCGCGATTCGCCCGGGGGAAAACGACAACTGGACCACCGGTTGGACGGCGTACCCCGCCAATTGAAGCATCGCCCGCGCGGGGCGTCAGTTCCGCACGCGATCGACGTCTGACTCGAGGGCGTCGATCGCGTCGCTGGCTGCGCGCAGCGTTTCCACGGCGCGATCGAGTGACGCAATGTATTGAAACACGGCATGGGCGTCGTCGTCGTTGCCCAGCGTGTCGTCGTGCGACGGCGCCGCAGGTGGCAGCGCCTTGCGCAGCACCGAACGAATCATCTTTCGAAGGGCGTCATGTTCGGAAATCGACACGCGAGCGCCGATGAGTCTCGAGTCCGGCCGCGGATCCGCGAGCGCGCCGAGCGCCCACGCGACACGCTCTGCGACATGTCGCACTTCGCCCGCCAGTTCTCTCGTGCTCGATTCGGCGTCGACGTCCGGCGGCATGGCCGCGCGCCGAAGGTGCGATGCTTCGATGGCAACGACGCTCTGCGCGACCGATTCGGCCAGTCTTCGTAGCTTGCGCCGATCGTCGGCCGACGGCTTCGCGGCTTCGAGCGACGCGTCGAGTTCGCGGGCGATGCGCTCCAGCAGTACGTCGCGGGTCGGCGGCGGGAGCTGCGACGACTCGCCGCCGGTTCGACGAACCGTCCCAGCCGGAAACGCGAGGACGGCAGCGGTCGCGAGCTGATCGGCGAGCGCTTGAAGGGCCAGACCCGTCGCGGGATCGGTTCGCCACGGCATGCGACTGGGCATGACACCGTGAGGTGTCGGGTACGTGACCGGGCCGCGACACGACGGCAACGGGCGCTGGGGGTGGGTCAGGTTTCGAACGCAGCCATCCCCCCGCGTGACACGGGATTCACGACACCGCGCTCTGTCACAATCGCCGTGACGAGGTTGGCGGGTGTCACGTCGAATCCCGGGTGCCTGGCGGTCACGCCGTCGGGGACCAATTGCCGCTCTCCGATATGCGTGACCTCGCGTGCCGCGCGCTCTTCGATGGGAATCTCACGCCCGTGCGACACGCGCATGTCCACCGTGCTCCACGGTGCGGCGACGTAGAACGGTCGGTCGTGCGCGCGTGCGATGCACGCCACTCCATAGGTACCAATCTTGTTCGCGACATCGCCGTTGGCCGCGATTCGATCGCTCCCAACGACCACTGCGCAAATCTCTCCGCGCTGAAAAAAGTGCGCCGCCATGTTGTCCGTGATCACTTCGACAGGAATGCCATCCGCGTGCAGTTCCCACGCAGTCAGCCGCGCGCCCTGCAGGTACGGGCGCGTCTCGTCGGCGAGCACGCGAATGCGTTTGCCCAGGGCGATCGCACCGCGGATGACGCCCAGCGCCGTTCCGTATCCTCCGGTCGCAAGCGCGCCCGCGTTGCAGTGCGTGAGCACGGTGCCCTCGTCGGGCAACAATTCACCTCCGAGTTGGCCGATGGTGCGGCAGGCTTGCACGTCCTCGCGATGGATACTCAGCGCCTCGTCGGCGACGCGTGCGGCTCGCTCCGACGCCGGCAGCAAGGCGACGCCGCGCGCGATCGTCTGCATGCGTTCAATCGCCCAGAAAAGATTCACTGCGGTCGGCCGAGTGGCGCCAAGTAGTTTGCCCGCCCGCTCCATGTTGGCGTTGAAATCGCCGGGCGCACGCGCGGCGAGTGCCATTCCGTACGCCGCCGTGATTCCGATCGCCGGCGCGCCGCGCACCACCATCGCGCGGATGCACTCGGCGACTTGCTCCACCGTCGTGTAGCGCTCGTAGTGTTCCTCTGTCGGCAATCGGCGTTGGTCCATCACGATCACGCTGTCTCGATCGGGCGAGAGTTCCATTGCGCTGTACGCGTGGCCGGAGAGCGGCTTCGGGTGCGGAATCGGCATGGCGCGGAGGTACTACGGGCAGTGCGTTCGGTCCACGCCGCCGAAGAACTCGTCGACCATCAACCGCCACGCCCGGGCGTTTTCGGCCGGACCACAGCGGAACGGCGTGCCCCGCCACGCGCCGGTGTGTTCGAGAAAATAGCGTGTCGCGAGTTCGGCCGCGTACTCTCTCACGTCGTTGCCCGGCTGAAACGCGTAGTATGTCCCACCGCGCACGCGCAACGTGTTGGGCGCGTACGGTGTCAGGCACCGGGTGTTGGCTCCGCACCGGGCGCGGATCGCGCGATGGATGCTCCCGAGCGCGCCCAGCGACCAGTCGCCGTGGGCTTGGTCATTCGAGTGGAAGAGTTCGTGGAACAGCGTCGACCGAACGCGGTCTTCGCGATCGTTGATTCCGCCGGCGACGTTGTAGTGAATCGTCCAGTCTTGCGCGAACATGGCCGGCGTGTGTCCCGGCGTCGAACGCGTGAACCGCACCGTCAGGTTGTGCCAGCGATAACGCACGGGCCGGGCCGCGGACGCCTGCAGGCTC
>Ga0209726_10000875_pt1 | contig 53336 bp, 42 predicted proteins | sample Subgrocontami54m_FD_187453 | JGI IMG/M metagenome (GOLD analysis project Ga0209726, IMG submission 187453) | Subsurface groundwater microbial communities from S. Glens Falls, New York, USA - GMW46 contaminated, 5.4 m (SPAdes) (version 3) | ecosystem: Environmental > Aquatic > Deep subsurface >...
ATACTGTGTCTCCTGGGTACGTTTCACTTATTTTTCAAGTGTGTTCTGCTCAGAAGGTCATGTGGTAGAATAAAGCCAAAGTTTAAAGGAGAGATTGGAGGTTCGTGTAGAGATAAGTCTCTCCGGAATTTTAGAAATTCCTTCGCACCCGACTTCCAACGAAGGGACGTGAGTGATTTCTTTCCACCGAAGGACGGATCCGCCTCAGACGGAGCCGTCCTTTTGTCCGCTACACATCTAAAAGTGTTTTTTTGATGCCCGAGCGCCAGTAATAGTATAAGACTCTTCACGTTTATGCGAAATTGACTAAGATTAATCTAATTTCATAGTTGATTAAAAAAGTCAACTAGAGTATAATTTTTATAGCTGTAAATTTTATTTAGCGACACTGTTGGTTTTTCTCTTTTTTCGACAGAACTTTGCAAAGCTTGATGATATCGAGCAAAATCGTTGTAACTAGGTTTAGATAAAAAAGGTTAGAGTGCGCGCCGGACATAGCCACTGAATCATAAGCCCGCAATGTGCATGGGGGGTCATGAGCTATTATAAAATTTTAGGCTTGGAAAAAGAGCCTTTTTCGACAAGCCCGGATCCGGATTTTTTTTATCAATCCCGAGAACATACGGCGGCGCTTTACCGTTTGCGGATTGCCGTCGAGTTAAGGCGCGGCTTAAGTCTCATTTTGGGGGATGTCGGCACCGGGAAGACGACCTTAAGCCGCAAGCTTTCCCAGCTTTTGTCGGCGGATTCGAATCTTGTGATGACGATGATCCTTAACCCACTGTACGATTCCGACAAACAATTTTTGGCCGATTTGGCTTATCAGTTTCATGTTTTACCCGACTCAGAGGTGAGCCATGAAATGAGCGTGCTCGATTATATCCAGGCCATTGAAAAATTTCTTTTTGAGCGGGGTGTCAGGGAAGGCAAAACGGTGCTTCTTTTAATCGATGAATCCCAGCGGCTGACGGAGCCATGCCTGGAGGTATTGCGCGTGCTTTTGAATTACGAAACCAACGAATACAAGATCCTGCAGTTGGTTTTGATGGGGCAGATGGAGTTTTTGCCGCGTATCAGTCAGATGAAGAACCTGTGGGACCGTATTGCCTTGAAATATATCATCAACCCGGTGGAGGATGATGAGGTGCGGGAATTAATCCATTTTCGTTTAAAGCAGGCCGGGTACGTGTCCCGCGAGCCGCTTTTTAGCGACGGCGCGATACGCGTGATTTACGACCATACGCAGGGCTATCCGAGAAAAATCGGAATGATGTGTCACGACGCTCTGGAGTATCTGGTCATGCACGGAAAAGCGGCGGTTGATGAGGAAGTCGCGCAGGCGTTGATTCAGAGGGAAGTCAAGCCGGTCGGCGTATGATGGCTTCAAACTTATCTCCCGAAGAACGACTGTTCAAAGTAATACAACAGCAAAAAGAATCCCCATCCTCTGCCAGCCTGCCATCCGGTAGATTTTTTGCCAATCTCCGTCAGGGCCGTTGGGCCGTTTTGCTCCCAAAATTTGAACGATTAAATATTGATCTTGTCAATCGTGTCCTTTTGGTTGCCCTGCTGTTATTACTAGTCGCGTTTCTTTATGTTGCTGTGGCGCATCGACCCAATCTCGCCAAAATCATTAAATCAGCGGCGCATAGGCAAAACATGGATGCTGGAGATTCTGTGAAAGCACGGGATTGGATGCCGTTGTCTTTTTATATCGATCAGTCCCGCAGCCGTAATATGTTCATGCCCGCTCCGGCGAACGCGGCGGAGGCGCCCGCTTTGCCGCCAGTGGCCGTCGCTTCCGGAAAATTAAAAGAAATGACGGGCGATCTGAAATTGATGGGTATTGCCCGCGGAAAATATCCTAAAGCGGTGATAAAAGATGAGAAAGAAAATAAAATTTATTTTCTGGAGGAAAATCAACAGGTTGGATCGACCGGGATTGAGGTCAAAAAAATTTTAGAGCACAAAGTGATCGTTAAAATAGGCGATCAGAATGAGGAGCTCGTTTAGAGGTCAAAAAAGGAATCATGAATAAAAAACTTATCATTGTTTTATTTCTATTCGTACCCGCTGTCGTAGGCTCTCTGTCCCCTGTTACCCACACCGCTTTCGCGGAGGAGATTCTGGACCATAAATCGCTGGTTGATTTTGATTTTCCGGGTTTGAAAAATAAAATTTCTCTTGATATCCGCGACATGGACATGATCACGTTCTTGAAGTTTCTGGCCGGCGAGGGGAATCTGAATATTATCCCCAGTAAGCTTGTCACCGGAAACGTCAATCTTCTCATCAACGGTGTGAGTGTCGGAGACGCTCTCGAAATCGTTCTGTTGATGAACAAATTTGCCTATGAAGTTAGGGACAACGTCATTCTGATTTTTTCCAACGAGGAATACAAAGCGAGGCATGGCGTCGATGGCTTTGACCAGCGGGAGACCGTCATTTATCAGCTCAAGTACGCGTCCGCCAAAAACGTGGGCGCCATGCTGGCCAACGTCAAAAGCGAGATCGGCAAAGTGATTTTTGACGAGTCGACCGGTACGGTCGTGATGGTCGACACCCCGGCCAAGTTACGGGAGATGAAGCTTGTGATAGGCAAGCAGGATTTTTCGACGATCACCCGTGTCGTACCGCGCAGGACGCGGATTTTTGAGCTTAAATACGCGAAGGCCGACGATCTCAAGGGCGAGATCGGCAAAGTGATCACGCCCGATGTTGGAGAGATGCGCGTCGATACCCGGACCAACACGATTATCGTTATAGACGTTCCTAACAAAGTCGAGACGGTTCAAAAAATGATAGATGCGTTTGACCGAAAAACGCGCGAGGTGTTTATAGAGGCGAGAATCGTGGAAGTCAATCTGTCCGACAAGTTTGAATGGGGCATCGATTGGGACACCGTGATCACGATGGCGCAGAACGGTGTGAATGTAGGCATGCATTATCCGGCCGGTTTATCCAAGACTTTGAGCCAATTTACTTTCAAAACGCTCAATAATAACAAGATCCGGACTGTTGTCCAGGTTCTTTCGACTTTTACCCAGACGAGAATTTTGTCAAACCCGCATTTGATTGTCGAGGAAGGCAAGGAAGCGAGTATCAAAGTGATCGAACACCAGCCGTATCAGGAGCAGACGACGACGACCGCTTCAGGCGGCACCACGACCGCTGCTACGACATACCAATGGGTGGACGTCGGCGTCACGTTGAATGTCACGCCGAAAATCAACAAAGACGGTTATATCAGCATGCTGATCAAGCCCGAGGTCAGCTCGATTTCCACCTGGTATGGCGGCGCGCCGCAGGCGGCCGGATCTGTTCCGGTTGTCAAATCGGCCAACGCATCGACGACCGTGACCATCAAAGACGGCGTGACGATCCTCATCGCGGGCTTGATTAAAGACGGCAAAGTGAAGACTGAACGCAAGTTTCCTATTTTGGGCGACATACCGCTTATCAGTAAAGCGTTCAAGAATACCGTCGACGAAATTACAAGGACGGAGACCGTGGTTTTTCTGACGCCGCGGATTGTCGGAGGAGACAAGCCATTTATGGCTCAGGAAGAATCGCAGAAACCCGTGAAAGGTCCGCGTGCTTCGCCGGGGCTGGATGACGGCGGCCGTGCACCGGCGAAGTGGAGTCAAAATACGTGAAAAAAAGCCTGCTCACGGCGGTTCTTGCTGTGTTTTTAGTGGCTAACGCTTTTGCCTTTTGGGACAAGCCGTCTGCCGTCCGCCAGTCCGCCTATGACGAACTGGTCAAGAAAAACATCGAATTAAAACAAGCGCTGGACAGTCTCACAGCGGATTATGAAAAATTGCAGGAGCTTTACAAAATCCTGATGGAAAAAGTCAAAGGGCTTCAAGCGGATAAAGAGGATCTTCTAAAAAGCCAGGAACGTCTGAAGGCGGATCTGGCGGGCAAGCCGGGCGCGATGGATAAACGACAATTGGCACATATGAAAGAGGGAATGCAGAGCGCCCTGACGATGTTGCGCGCTTCCGAGGAAAAGACTCGTCAGTTGGAGGGTGTGGAAGCGGAGCTTAGATCCCAACTGGATAAGATCTCATCAGAAAAAGACGGCGCTCTCAAACAATTGCAGGACACCCAAGACACCATCAAAAAACTTCAAACTCAACTTGATTCCAAAGATACCCAATTGCAAGAAACCCAAGACACCATCAAAAAACTTCAAACCGAACTTGGCTCCAAAGACACCGAGATAAAAGATCAAGCCGTAAATAAACACACCCTCGACACAAGTCTGAAGGATATTCAGTCCCAACTGGATAAGATCTCATCAGAAAAAAACGATGCTCTCAAACAATTGCAGGACACCCAAGACACCATCAAAAAATTTCAAACTCAGCTTGGCTTCAAAGACGCCCAATTGCAAGAAACCCAAGACACCATCAAAAAACTTCAAACCGAACTTGGCTCCAAAGACACCGAGATAAAAGATCAAGCCGTAAATAAACACACCCTCGACACAAGTCTGAAGGATATTCAGTCCCAACTGGATAAGATCTCATCAGAAAAAGACGGCGCCCTTAAACAATTGGACGAAACCCGCAAAACCTTGCAAAAGTTGCAGACCGAACTTGATTCCAAAAACGCGAGACTCAAAACGACGTCCGAAGATTTGAGTCTCAAAACCCAGGAGGCGCCGGAGCGTTATCTTTCCGAGATACGGTCTCTAAAAACGTCGCTGGGACGTTCGGACAAAGAAATCACAAGGCTTTCTATCTCGATCGGGAGGATGGATAAAACACTTTCAAAAATGGCGTCGGAAAAACAAAAACGACTTAAAACGATGGGTGCCTACGGCGAGGAACTGGCTTTTCTCGCGTTCGATGAGAAGGAATACAAAAAACTGGAGTCCGATGTGCTGGACCTGAAAAAATCGATTCAAGAAAACGAGGCCAAGAAATCCGAATTAGCCGGACAGATGGAGCAGTCAAAAGAACAATTACGCGTCACGAGAGAGCGCAAAGAAGATATCCTGAAAACGATCAGCGTAAAAGAGAAACAGACGCCCGTCGTGGACGCGTCCACAACGGAAGCCTCTACCGCGGCCCGTTTACGAATGGAGAACTTCAGAAAGCAGGCCGCCGTCCTGGATGCCACCGAGGCCGAACAATCCGCTGCGATGGCCCATCTTTCAGTTGAATTGCAAAAAACCGGGGACAACGCCGCGGCCGACCAGGAACATTTGCGCACGATGGAGGAGCGGAGCGAAATTTTAAAAGAGAAGTCCGCCTCAGCGCAATCGTTAAAAAATAAGATTGAAGACCAAAAAAACAGGTTAAAAATTCTGGAGGCGTCTTCGCGAGATTTAAATAACAAGCGGACAAACGTCGTCGAATCGTTGGACGCGGCGAAGGACCGCCGGGAGCAGATCGAGGACGATCTGGCGTTGAAAAAAGAGCTTTTGAGCCGCGAGTTGGTTTCCCGCGGCCGCGCGCCGGAGGCGGAGACCGCTCCGGGTCCCATCCCCCAAAAGAAGGCCAGCAAGCATTACAATCTAGGCGTTCAGTCTTTCCGAGCCCGTGATTACGCCGAAGCAGAGCGGGAATTTTTAAGATGCGTCCAAATCGATCCCAACGACGCGGACGCGCATTACAACCTCGGTGTTCTTTACGAGGATAAATTGCACCGATACGGCGCGGCACTTGTTCATTACAAACAGTTTTTGAGTCTGCGCCCGGTCGGGCTAGACGCGATTAAAGTTCGCCAGTGGGTTTTAAAAGCGGAGTCCGAAAAACGTTTCGGTACCTCTGCGGATTGACAGGGCTCAGGAGACAGGGGCCAAAGAAAAAAAATGCGCGTCCGAATCGTTTTGATATTTGTTGGTTCGATCCTGATTCCGACGGCGTTGCTGTCTTATTTTGGTTTTGTGGCGGTCAATAACGAGAAAAGGATCGTGGAGAAAATCGTGACTGACCGGTCTGAAACCGCCGCCGACATTGTCGCCGGCGAAATTGATTCGGCTTTGAAAAAAAAACCCGCTGGCCTGGGTACTCAGACGGCCCTTGAATCGTTGATTCAGAAGCAGACGGAGCTTTTTAAAGGCAGCGTGGCGATTTTTGACGAAAATGGGCGTGTACTCGACCCTTCTTCCGGAAAAAAAATAAGTGACGCTGTTTTTCTGCGGCCGCTTAAAGGTCTGCCGTACACACTGGCCGTCTATGAAAACATCCCGCCTGTTCTTCTGCGAAAATTTCAGGAAAAAAAGAGAATGCTTTACGGGTATGCTTTTATCATTTGTTTTTCTGCGTTTTTGATCATCGCCGGGGGAAGCTTTACGCTTTGGTCTTTGTCGCGCGAGTGGCGCAAAGCCGGACTTAAAAGCGAATTTGTCACTCACCTATCCCATGATTTAAGGCGGCCTCTTACCTCGATCCGTATGTTTTCGGAAATGCTGCAGTCTGGGCGAGTTACAAGCCAGGAGAAACGTCAGGAATATTACGACATCATCGCGTCGGAGTCGGAACGGCTGACGTATTTTGCCAACAACATTCTTGATTTCTCGCGCGTGGAGGCAAAGCGGAAGAAATTTGATTTTAAGAGCGGCGATTTAAACGCAGTGGTTGCCGACAGTGTCGAGCGCTTCAACCGCCACCTATTGGAAGGGTCCAACCGCGCCGAGTTTAGCGCTACGGATCCGATTCCACTGATGGTGCGCATGGATGCCAACGCGCTGTCCCAGGTGATTATCAATTTGCTTTCGAATGCAGCCAAGTATTCTTCACCGAACAGCGGCATCCGGATAAATCTAGCCCGCCGCAAAAATCAAGCTGTCGTGGAGGTGATCGACCGCGGAATAGGCATCCCCAAAAAAGAGCTCAAAAAAATTTTCGAGAGCTATTACCGAGTTCCGCGCAAGGAAGTCACCGACACCGAAGGCACAGGCCTGGGTCTCGCGTTGGTCAGCTATATCGTTGCGGCGCACCAAGGCCGGATCATGGTGGAGAGTCAAGAAGCTGTGGGGAGCACGTTTTCGATCTCACTACCCCTATTTCTGTCTTCTGAACGCGCTGTTAAATAAAAATGAAAAAAATACTGATCGTGGAAGATGACACGCATATTTTGACCGGCCTGGTGGACAACCTGTCGCTTGAAGGCTATGCGACTGTGACCGCGCGGGACGGGCAGGAGGCTTTGGCACAGGTTCGGGATTGTCAACCGGACTTGATGATTCTTGACATCATGATTCCCAAATTAAATGGCTTTGAGGTTTGTAAAAAATTAAAAGAAAAAGGCGACAAGACGCCAGTGATTATTTTAAGCGCCGGGGCGCAGGAGAGTGACAAAGTCCTGGGCTTGGAGCTGGGCGCCGACGACTATGTCACCAAGCCGTTTAGCCCGCGCGAGCTTTTGGTGCGTGTCAAAGCGGTTTTAAGAAGGACGAGCCAAGAGTCCAAGACGTCGGTTATGGAAGTTTACAAGACCGCCGGCATCGAAGCCGATTTTAAAAAATATCTTTTGCTCAAAGAAAATACCGAGATTCAATTGACCGCCGCCGAATGGAAAATTTTGAGATGTTTAGTCGCCGATAAAGGGGAACCGGTGAGCCGGCATAAGATCATCTCCGAAATATGGACATCGGAAGATGTCACGACGCGCACAGTGGACACACATATCTGGAATCTGCGCGAGAAGCTCGAGAAGGACCCGGGCAAACCGGCGCATATTTTGACGGTGCACCGGATTGGGTATAAGTGGGTGGATTAGACGGGGGTCATTAATCATTATGAAAAAGATATTAGTCGCTGACGATAACGTGGATTTGGTGCGTCTTATAGAAACCTACCTTAAGCGGCTGGGTTATGAGGTGTTGACGGCTCATGATGGATCTGTCGCTATCGATGTACTTTATCGCGAAAAAATAGACCTTGTTTTATTGGATATCACTATGCCGAAAAAAAACGGGTGGGATGTCTACGAGGAATTTTGTACCCCTTATGGGCATTTTAAATATCCCGTTATCGTGCTCACATCCTCGTGTAACTTAGAAGGGTTTTTTAAGCAGGTCGAGGCGGATGCTTTTATCGGAAAACCGTTTGAGTTAGAGGAGTTAGGCAGGCAAATAAAAAAGGTTTTCGAGAAATTGGAAAAACCGCGTGTGTTTATCGTAACCGATAAAGACAGCTCTCATAAAGAAGGGTTGATGTCCGCGCTTTATACCGAAAGGTACCCAAGCATTATTGTGGAAGACCTGACGGAGTTAAAAAATAAGATGCAGATTTATTTGCCGGAGTTTATCTTGATGGAATATCTCCACCCCGAGTCGCGCGGCGATGATTTTATCCGGCAGATACGGCAAATACAGTCGGAGACGCCTTTTGATAAGACTCCGCCCGCGCCGATCCTGGTTTATTCCTTTTCAGGTTTTGACTATGCCGAGAAAAGTTTGGCCTCCGGCGCCGCCAGGTATTTGGCAAAGCCTGAAAATTACGGCACCTTTATCGAAGCTTTTCGGGAAATAGAGTTTCAAAACCGAAAAGATAGCAATAGTCATTAAAAGGCTGTTTGTTCCGCAATCGCTCTGAACTCTGACCGCCGTGTTCTTGACATTTTCTTGACAACTTCTTGAGACCTCCGTGACAACTTTTTTCACGGGCTGAGGCATACTTGGGTTAGCGCAAGGAGAAATGTGTATGAAACACTTCAAGTGGATTCAGACTTCAGCGTTCAAGCTTCAGGGTTCAGCATTTCCTATCCCGTGTGCCCTATTCCTCTTGTTTACCCTTTTTTTTATTCCCACCGCTCAGGCCGTCTCCCAAAAAGTTATTTTCATCTCACCCGTTGTTTATCGCGCCGACGGTCAGGGCGACACTGGGTTTAAAGACGGCGGCAGGATGGGCGGCACGGTTGTCGGTGCAGACGGCGTCGTCCGGTACGTGAAATCCCCTGGAATCTACGAAATCACACGTCCCATCGCGGCGAACGATAAAATCACCCGCGTCAGCGCCCACTGGAAGTTTACGGGCGCGGTCACGCTGGAGGTCAGCGCCACGGGCAGGGCTTCGGACTATGTCAGAATCATCAATGGCGTTCCTTTGGAGAAGGGCCAATTCCTCCCGGGCACAACACTGATGTGGAGGGCGACTCTGGAGCCCGGCAGCACACTTTCCGAAGTAAATATTTCCACTAGCGACGCTTCCGGAGCCGTAGGCGGTTTTGGCGAGGCGGAGCTTACCGGATTTACGCGGGGGAAAAAATTTATTGTTAGTGGCCAAGCGGCAGAAGCGTTTAATCACCAGGTTCGTGTAAGAGTAGGCGCTTCCGAAAAAACAGCGGACTGCGACGTCATTCTCTCAGGCGGCGTCCGTGAGGATTTCGCGGATGTGCGTTTCACGGCAGCTGACGGCCAGACACTATTGGCGTATTACCTTGAAAGTGTGACCGAAGTTTCGGGCCAAAAAACAGCGGTGTTCTGGGTCAAAGTTCCCGAAATTCCCGCCGAGGGTCTGTCTCTCTTCCTATATTATGGTAACGCGGGCGCCCGTAGTCTCTCGGATGGCGCAGGGACGTTTGATTTTTTTAACGGCTTCAAGGACGGCTCGCCTGGCTCCGGGATTTGGGACACAAGCGTTCCCGGCACGATCAGCGTCCTCTCTTACGTGTTTAAAAAAGGTGTGATTGAATTTAAGGCTCAGCTCGGCGCAAAAACCTATTCTTATTCGTTGGTCTATGATGGTAAAGTCCAAGCGTTTCAAAAACAGGACGAAAATAAGGTTCTCATCGAGACTTCGGAACCAGAGCTTATCGACAAGGACGCGTTAAAAAAAGGCGTCGTGAGCTTTACGATGCAAAACGCACGTTATGAATGGATAAGAATCCGCCAGGCGTCAGGGGCACCTTCTGAAATCGATATTGAAAAAACAAGATCCACCGCTGATGAGGCGACAAACCTGCCGCGATTTAAGAATGTGAAGGTCGCGCCCAACGGCGATCTGGTCCTCGCGGACGGAGCCGACATGGGAGAATACCTGTCCGCTCTCATCCCACTGCCGTTTAAAGCACGCGTTGTCGTACCTAGCTGGCATGAAACGCGTTTAGCGCAAGCCGACAACCTCCAACCGTCCACCGAGATTAGCATTTCCGCCGGCCAAAGCGGCGTGTTCACTAAAAATTGTGAAAATAATAAAAGTTACTACGCATCAAAAAAAGAATTTATGGAAGCGAATCAAATGCGGTTTAAAATAGGGATCAGTTCAGCATCCAGATCACAGGAAACCCCTATTTACTCGTTGACCAGTTTTTCCCTTGATTCCCGCTCCGGCGCCATCCGCGTGATTACGCCCAACGGCGGGGAATCAATCGCGTCCGACGTCCCCGCCACCATCACGTGGAATGCCTCAGAATATGATCCTTCCTATCCTATGGCTTTGTCCTATTCGGCAGACGGCGGCAAAAATTATCGGGCCATTAATTTGCAGGCGGCCAATATAGGAAGATATTTATGGGATTTATCAGGGCTCACGGGACAGCGGACAGCGGACAGTCAAAATGTTATTACTGACCAGGCGCTTGTCAAGGTGAGCGATGCGCTGGATACGACGGTTTATGATGTTTCCAATGCGCTTTTTTCTATTGTTCAAAGTTCAACGGACCAAGTTCAAGGGACAACAGCGGACAACGGACAGGGTTCAGGGGACAGGGTTCAGGGGACAGAAGTAACTCCAGAGACAAAGGCGGACAAAACGCCTCCCCCGCCAAATCTTTACGAATTATTGATCAAACAGGAAGAGCGTGACCGTGACGGGAAACCAACTGCCGCGGGCCGGAATAGTGACTATCAGCCCGGAGACATCATCATGATAAAACCGGCCGGCTATTTGTGGGGAGCGGAGGAACGAAGCGAGTTTGTGGTGGTCCAGGCGTATCTGACGCGGGAGGACGTCAAAGAGCTTATGTCGCCGAAGACGGCGCGGGACGGCGCCATCATCAGCCGCAGGCGGCACAAGATAGATATGTCGAAAAAAAATATCAAGGATAAAGTCGAAGGGATGCTCGGCGCCATTCGCGGCAAGCCGCTTTTGGATAGGCAGGAGCTCGAGGAGAAAAAATGAAAAAATTAATTTGGATCACAGGACTGATCCTATTTTTTAATTGTCCGTTGGCCTCTGCCCACAACATCCAGGTCTCCAACGTCTCTCTGCAGAATGTAGACGCCACAGCCAAGACTATTGACATAAAATTTGATCTCACCTGGGAAAACTCATTTACCGGCACGGACGCCAACGGCAAGACTTTCTATGACCGCGCATGGGTATTTGTAAAATTCTGGAACAACGCGTCGACCGTCGGAGCAGTTCCTTGGCAGCATGCCACACTGATGCCAGGCGGGACACTCGTTGCCTATGACCAGACAGCGGGAGTAGGCATATCCGCTGACTCAAAGGGCGCCTTCTGTAAGCCCGGATACAACCAGACAGTCAGATGGAATTATGGCACGGACGGCCTTACGTCTAGTGCTAACGTCAAGGTCAGGGTCATGGCCATCGAGATGGTCTATATCCCTCAAGGACCATTTTACGTGGGAGACGGCAGTGCCTCCCAAGTAGCAGGCCAGTTTAGGAACGGCGCAAGCACCACCACTCCCAACGCTCCTTTTGCAATCACATCTGAATCAGCGATTACTTTAGGAGGCCCCGGCACAGGAAACCTTGGCAATAATAACGCGGTCGGGGAGTACGTTCCTACCGGACAGGATGATTTTAATGACACTACCACCAAAACTCTGCCTGCCGCGTTCCCCAAGGGTTTTAACGCCTTCTACATCATGAAATATGATGTCTCGCAGGGTCAATACAGAGATTTCTTAAACACGCTCAGCTCCGCACAGGCAAACAATAGATGGTCGCTTTTTACAACCTATAGGTACGGCGTTAAGCGCTCTGGATCGCCTGCTGTCTATTACTGCGATCTAAACAGTACGGGCGGTGCGGGTGATTCTAAGGATGGGGAATGGCTTATGTGTAATTTTATTGGTTGGCCGGACCATTGTGCCTATGCCGCCTGGGCAGGACTCCGGCCGATGACAGAGCTTGAAAATGAGAAAGCCGCAAGAGGTGGAAGCCCCACAAATAATGCAGTGCCAAACGAATACGCCTGGGGATCAGTCTCTATTACTCAAGCCACAGGCATTACGAACTCCGGAGCCAATAACGAGACTGCCACACCTTCGAATGCCAACTGTGTCTACGGATGGAATGTTGGACCTATGAGATGCGGCGTATTTTCCGCTTCAAGCACCACCCGCGTCCAATCAGGCGCCTCCTTCTATGGAGTGATGGACTTAACAGGAAATCTCACCAATTGGTGTGTTGCAGTGGGTAATGGCGCATTGGGAACCACCATGGGAGGAAGAGATTTTCAAGGCTCACACGGCAATGGCACGCTTGCTACCGCTTCAGGTTTTGAGGGAAATGCCCTTAACGCTGATTGGCCCGGCTATGACACGAGTAATTCACAACAAGGCGTTACCGGTGTTAATAGAGTCGGGACTTTGCGCGGCGGTGGTTTCACAGGCGATGTGTGGCGCGTTCGCGTATCCGACCGTTGGCTGTCAACGTATTATCCGAATAACTTAAGGAGCCAATTTTATTCAGGCGGTTCTCGGTGTGTTAGGACCGAGGGTTCTTAAGATGTATAAAAAACTAAAATTCTCAGCGATCTTAATAGTCACTATTTTGATGGCTTCCACTGATTCAGCTTTCGCTAACCAGTTCTCCGGAGGCAGCGGCGCGGGGTGGGGTCTTGCTGAGACGGGGGGGACCGGAGTGACGTTGAGCGCGGCGCTCGGCACGACAAAATATATCCGCGCGGGCCAGACCATCTCCTCGATCAGTCGCACTAGCAATGTCGTGTCCGTCGTCCTTACGGGCAACTATCCCAATAATAATCTAAAAGTGGGTCAGAAGATAGTGATCACCGGCGTCTCCGGTTTTACTGGCAGTTTTACCATAGCTACGGTCGCCAACCAATCAAATTTTACCTATTCACAGGTCGCTTCAGACGCTACCGGCTCAGTTAGCGGAAGTTCCATCGCCGGCGGTGACTACACCTCCCTTATTACTTGGGAAGCAACTATTCCGGCGTCTCTTGTCACCCCAGCAAAAATATTCATAGCGGAATGTTACAACGACTGGCCGGGCGGATTAGACAACGTGACTAATTTTATCATAAACACCCATACCACCGATGCGGGCCATTACATAAAGATCATGGCTCCGGCGAGCGAACGGGGGGTGGCAGGCGCCGGTTTTCGGATTTTACCCTCAAGTGGTAATCCGAACTCGATCACAATAACCGGCGCTAACATCACTCTTGAAGGGTTCGAGGCGACAGGGCCCGTGGTTGTCCAGACGGGCACGACCACTACCGATTCAAGCTGTTTATACACGGGCGGCCTTACCGTCTCTTCCGGCGCGACTCTTTCATTGGGTGGGGTGGATTTTACGAATCTTGGTGCCGTAACGTTGAGTTCGGGTTCCACCATCGTTTATACAGGCCCGATGCTGACCGACAATGGGGTGGCGGTTACGCTTCTTAACACGGCTCATCATCATCTGACGCTTGCGCCGCCTACGAACACAACATTTGGCCTACCCGCAGATTGCGTGGTAAACGGAAACCTCTCCATAAACTTTCCGGCAAACCTTGTAGCCAATGACTTTAATATGACCGTGAAGGGCAATTGGACCAACCCAGGGTCGTTTACCCCCGGCGTAGGCAGTGTCACCCTAAACGGCACGCTGCAAACTATAGATGGTTCGACAACATTTTATAATTTAACCAAGGATGTCTCAGCTGCGGCCGCTGATACGCTGACATTTACAGCCGGTACGACTCAGACTATCGCTTTGGGCGGGACCCTTACTTTAAAAGGCGCCTCAGGGAAAGTGTTGACGCTTTCGGGAAGCGCGGCCTGGTACCTCAATGTAAACGGATCTTCTTCTGTTGATTTTGTTAACGTGACGTATTCAGACGCATCGGGTGGCAAGACTATCGTTCCTATTTCCTCGAATTCGATTGATTCATTAAACAACGTGAACTGGCTTTTTGACTCCGCAAATACCAATAAATGGACCGGCGCTACTTCAACGTCGTGGGGGACTTCTCCCGGAAGCGCGTCCCTAAACTGGTCAAAGGGTAAGGTGCCTGTAGCAGCGGATAAGGTCGTGATAGACGTGTCCAGCGGCAATCAACCCACAATCAGTGTGCCCGTCACTATCGCGAGCATCAACTTAACCGGCTCCTCAATGCTGACCGTAAGCATACCGATACCTACTTTCGGGGACATTACTGGCATCACTACTACCGGTGACGTCCAGATGTATGGCACATCCAAAATCACTCACCTCGACCACCCCTTTGTCTCGGGAGTAACAACAATTGAGAAATATCATCTAAAGATGCTTGTCGGCGGCAACCTCACTATCGCCTCTACCGCGGCGATTAACGTGGATGAGAAAGGGTTCCCCAGATTTGGTGGACCAGGAAGCCCACCCAGCCGCAGCTCGGGCAGCTATGGAGGATTGGGTTCAATAGACGGCAACACATACGGCTCTATTACTGCCCCGAGCAATATCGGTAGTGGGGGATATGACACTGACATGGCGGCGCGGGCCGGTGGCGCGGCAATAATTACCGTTAGCGGCGCGAGCGTTATCTCAGGGACGATCAGCGCTAATTCTTTTCCTATTATTGGTACCAACGGCTCGGGCGGCTCAGTATATCTGACTACAGGCACTATCTCCGGCTCAGGGGCAATCAGCGCAAACTGTTACATTAACAGCCACGCCGGAGGAGGAGGAAGAGTCGCTATTATCCTCACCAACCCGACCGCTGATTTTTCAAACTTCGTTGGGGCAGTATCCGCGTATGGGTCTGATAATGGCGCCTCGGGCACAATCTACGAAGAAACGGGGGCTCAATATGCACTCGGTCCGGGGCACGGTGACCTCATAATTAAAGAACTATACACTACCGTCCTCGCCGTTATCGGCGTTGATACTCGTATTTCAAGTCTTGTCACCGACGCCACCGTGGGGACTGTTAAGCTTACTACCGTCACCAGCGCGTCGCCGAGGAAAATTGCCAAGCTCACCATTGATCCAGGCGCGACGCTTACTCTGCTGGGCGCAGTAACAGGAAATACTATTAATATAGAAAGCGGCACTGACTCTCTCGGGCGCGTCAATACGCTGACCAATAACGGCGCCTTCACTATCGGCGGCACGACTTTTGTTGCCGGCTCGGGCACATATACCGCGGGTCTCGGCTCCACCACTACCTACACAGGACAGGCAGATAATTCACCCGTGACGCTTCTTAGCTCGGCCGCCTATTATAATATCGTGCTCAATAAAACAGGCACGACGTTTAAACTGCCTGCCGACATCACAGTAAGCAAAAACTGGACGAACATCGGGGGCAATTTTGATCCCGCCCCGTACACTGTCACGCTAAATGGTACGATGCAAACTATAGCTGGCACGACAACATTTTATAAATTAACCAAAGATATTTCAGCAGCGGGCGCTGCTGACACACTGACATTTGCGGCCGGTTTAACCCAGACCATCTTTTCGTCCGGCACACTTACTTTAAAAGGTGCCCCGGGCAAATTGCTTTCTTTACGCTCGAGCGTTAACAACACTCAGTGGAGTATATCCCCGCCAGATACGCGAAACGTCTCTTACTGCGACGTAAAGGACTCCAATAACAACAATGCTATCGAGATAACCGCCAACAACTCTGTCAGTTCTGGAAATAACACGAACTGGCTCTTTATGGGCGCCAGCCTGAGCGCTACAGATGTCCAACCAGCGACTCTTGTGGCGGGAATAAAGGGCAACGCAACCGTGAGTTTTACCACTGTTTCCACCATACCATTAGGCGGCAAGATAAAAATTACGTTTCCCTCAAATTTTGATATCAGCTCAGCCGGTTTCTCATCCGCAACCGGTATAAACGGCTCGTTTTCACCTTCAGTAGTGGGTCAGGCGGTGACCCTCACAAGGAGCGGCGGCACGAACTCTCCAGTCGGCGCGAAGACCATTACCCTGACCAACATAAAGAACCCTAATGATACTGGCTCCACAGGCTTGTATGCCATAGAGACTGAGACTTCAGGCGGCTTGGCTATTGATTCGAATAATGCTGTTTCAGCTGATACCATTATTAGCGGCGGCGCACTTACGGCGACCGACGTGATACCATTCGGTTCGCCCAAGCCGTTAGCCAACGCCGTTGGCAATGTAACGGTAAATTTTACCACCGTCAATCCGGTTCCGGCGGACGGTAAGATAGTCGTAACATTCCCGTCGGGATTTACATTTGATTCCGGCGGTGCGACGGCGGTTTCAGGACCGCCGACGGGATTAGACGGCTCCTTCGCGGTTAGTACGAGCGGCCAGGTAGTGACGATCACAAGATTGGGCGGCACTCAATCCGCTGTTGGCGCGAAGGCCATCATTTTAACCAACATCCAGAACCCGCCCTTAAAAGGTTCCACAGGTACCTACGCGATACAAACCAACACAGCAAGCAATAATCTTACGACCGGGAAGATTGACGCGGACCCGGCTGTCACCGCGGATACGATCTACTCAGCGGACTTGACGAGTTGGGACCTTAATATGAGCGCTGGTACGCTTACAATGACCTTTAATTCCCCAGTTGATTCCGCCACGCTGGACGCGACGGGCATTACCATACAGGATATGCAAAGCGCCTCTCCCACTAATAGTTATACCCTGACCGGTGGCACTACTACTAGTCCCCCCGGGCCGACCATTGTGGTAAATCTGACGGCCACGGATATGAACGGGATCAAGGCGATTGCGGGGTTGGCAAAGAGTCAGAGCAATTCTTATATCTCGATTACCTCCGCTACGATCAGTGATATCAGTACGCCGCAGGTTAATGCTGTCAACGCCATCACCAGAGCAAACGCTCTACAGGTTACCAATTATACGGCGGATTCGACGCCGCCATCGCTTTTGAACTGGTCGCTTGATATGAACGCGCATACGATGACCTTGAACTTTAATGAGAGCATGAAAGCTTCCTCGTGGACACCGGTGTCTGTGACGTTACAAAACACAGCCGCGTCACCCACAAAGACGTATACGCTGACGGCAGGCTCAACTACAGCTAGTCCGAACGGGACCAGTCTCGTCGTAACACTCTCGACGGCCGATTTTAATAATATTTTTGACTTTTCGGGCGGCGGGTTATGCGATGCGCTCGGGAATAGTTATCTGACGTTCCTTTTAGGCGCAATCAAGGATATGGCTAATAACAACATAGCGGCTGTAACGACAGGGATGAACGCTTCAGCGTTCACCGCTAACGCCAAGGCCGCGACGAATTTTAAATTAACGACCTCAAGCGGAGCCGTTTCCACATCGGTAACTGCCGGCACGCCTATGGTGGGTGTCACGTTAAAGACGTATGATGGCCCAGCGGGCTATAGGACAAAATTATATAGCGGGAACAAAACGATCGTGTTTTCGGGCGCCAATGACTCACCTGATCCCGCGACCACGCCCACGGCGTCGAATAATGCAACGGCGGATATTAATTTTGGGCTAAATACGACAATGACATTTACGAACGGCATCGGTTCAGGCACGTTAACCCTTTATCGCAAGGAAAATGCGCTCATCACGGCGAATGAGACAAGCATCATCACCACGGCCACTGCCGATGCGTTGACCGTCACGGTCAATCCGGATATGAAAGCCAAGTTGTTTTTTTCCCAGCAGCCGTCCTCAAGCGCTACCATTAACTCGGCGCTGACTCAACAACCCATAGTCGTTATTCGTGACGTGTATGGAAACCAAACGGCGGATGTGGACCCCGTCCAGATATCCGATTCCTCGAACAACGTATTTTTCAGCGACGCTCCCGGCGCTTTATCGTCGGATCAACCCAGTAATACAATCGCGGCGGTAAACGGCCTGGCGACATTCACTGGCGTCAAATACGACGCCCCCGGTACGGTCTATATTGACGCCGAATCCGGATCTTTGCAGGGCGCGTTTTCAAACGCCATTAGTTTTTCCACGGCCGGGACGACATCGGTTGACGCGGCGGCCTCGCCGGTGGTGAATTTCAACCTGACGCCCACGAATGATTCTGATCCTGAAAAATTTGCGGCGCTTAAATTTAAAATCACCGACCATGGGGGAGATTCGACGCCGACTTTGATCGACCGCATCCGCGTGTCGGTCGGCGGCACAGGCGCTAATGCGTCGGGCGATATAGCTTGGGCCGGATTGTATCAAGGGGCTCTTCAGGTTGCGACGGCTACCGGAGCGGCTATCACCAACACGGACATCACGTTCGGCGCCACTCCTAATTCCGACTCGATCGCGGCCCTTGACACGGTGCCGGACAACGCCGTGAACGACTATACGGTTTATATCTACATGAAAAATTCAAAACTTGCCGCCACGGCAAGCAATACCTATACCTTTTCCATGAACGAGACGCTTGTAGGAAATGACGGCGGCACCTCGACGCGTATGGCCAATAATACCTCGGCCGTTTCCACGGTGATTGGCACGATCAAGGTGGATATTTCCAGTTTTGAGATCGTCAGTCAGTCCACCGGCGCCTCTTCGGCCAATCTCACCGCGGGCCAGCCCTATGAGCTCCGGATACGCGCGACGGATTCCAATAAAAACGTGGACATAAACTACACGAATAATAAATCCCTTCTTTTCTCCGGTTTAAGCCAGGTGGGCGTCAATAAACCCAAGATAGAAAGCACCCCTTTCGGAACTAGCATCATTGTAAAGTTTGTTGCTGGCGTTTCTGATTTCAATCCGGTAACACTTGCCAACGCGGTGACACTCACGCCGTATAAAGCGGAGAGCGGAAATGTCTCGGTGGCGGAAGGCGGTCTGGGTTACTCCGTCTTTCCCTTTGGAGTCAATGTGTCTGCTGATGCGCCCAGTACGCTCACGCTAACCAGCGGCGACAACCAGGTGGGCAAGACATCGAAACAATTGCCGACACCGCTCCTTGTAACTGCGACAGACCAATGGGGCAACACGGCTTCAAACCAGGGCGTCGCCTTCACGGTTTCAGGCTCCGGCTCACCGAGCGTGACTCCAACCAACCCGCAGACTGACTCGATCGGCCAGGCATCGACTCTGCTAACTTTAGGTTCCTTGGACGGCTCCGCGACCACGGTTACCGCGACAGCGTCGTTCGGCACGCCGGTAACATTTACCGAAACAGGCCGCACACCGAGGAGCATATTTATAGTCAGCGGAGACAACCAGACAAAGGTTATAGGCCTTGCGCTGGATAACCCTCTTATATGTAAACTTGTCGATGTTACGAGCGGAGATGGAAATCCTATTCCCAATGAGACGATAACATTCGCGTTTCCAACGGGAGGTTTTCCTACAGGGGCGACGGGGCAAACGATATCACCATCGTCAGCCCTGACACCCGCGAACGGACAGGTGACGACTAATTTGACCTTAGGCAGTATAACGGGCAATTATTTAGTCAGGGCGACTTACCTTTCGATAAACAAAGATTTTACGGCTACAGGTTCTTCAGAGGGAGCGACTCAGATAACATTGACAGGACCGGCTTCGGTTACGGCGGGACAACCTTCGGCCGTGTTTACCATTACGACGAGGGATAAATTCAATAACGAGATCCCTTTAACCCAGAATACGACCTTTACCCTGAGCACAACGCAATCTTCTACGGGCGCGTTTTACAGTGACAGCGGAGCTACCGCGCTCATTACTCAATTAACTATTACAAGCGGTTCAAGCCAAGGCAAATTTTATTATAAGGATAGTCTAGCGGGGAACCTTACTTTGACAGCCTCACGCGCGAGCGGGCAAGCGCTTCCGGATGGTGCGACGAGTTCGACAGCGATCACAGTGATTCCTGCAAATATCAGTTATTTCAAGGTTACGGCGACCGACATGAGCACGATGACCGCGGCTGTTTCGAGAAACATGATCGTAACCGCTTATGATGTCTTTAACAACCCATCGACGAACGCGGGGACGATTAACGTGACGTTTGACGCCGCATTGGCGCATCTTTCACCTTCAGGCCAGGCGCCAACCGTCAACAATATTGCGTTTGGCACTCCGACATCCCTCACTTTTGGTTCGAGCACGGGGCAGGCACCCGCCACTTTAATTTTATACAAGCCCGAGGCGGCCATGATCAAGGCAAGTGCGGGAAGCGCTGTGACTTCAGACCCGAACGCGCTTCAGTTAACGGTAATGCACGCTCCGGCCGATCATATAAAGTTTGAAGCTAACCTTCCTACACCTCAGTCAGCTGGTACGTCGTTTAATTTAGGGACAAAGATCGATGTGGTAGATCGGTACGATAATGTCTGTGACAGTGTTAACGGTGCCGCGCCATTTTCAGCATCACAACAGCCTGTCAGCTGGACTCTGAGCGGAATCGCCAATAGCCCGGATGGTTTTACGCAGGATGTGATGCCGTCAGCCTCGATCGATTTCACGGATGGCCGCTCGACCAGTCCCTTGAGCGCCAACCTATACCGCGCGCAGAAGACCCGAGTGATCGCGCATATCGCGTCATTGCTCAACGGAGTAGCTGATCAACAGTCTAGTGAAATTACTGTAAACGCCGGCCCTATCAATAAACTAAGTTTTTTTCCACAACCTTCTTCGACATGTATAACCGGCCAGCTGCTGACCGTCCAGCCCAAAGTAGCGGTAGCCGATCAGTTTGGGAACCCCAGCGTTAGCGCGACTGGCAGCATCTTGCTCACGCCCGTAACGGATACCATAGGAAGCGGGACGCCCGCTACCAACGGCACATTGGGAGGAACAACCACTCAGACCATATCGAACGGCGTGGCGGAGTTTACCAATCTAACTTATGATTACCCTGAACAAATATATTTAAAAGCGACAGTGGCGGGTGTTCCCCTCAGCCCCGTATTCTCGGTCCCGATCACTTTCAGCGCGACGACGGATTTGAGCGCGACTGCATTGTTGGCCGCGGAGAAGACCGCTAATAACATAACGGGCACGGTATCGTCCGTAGCCAATACAACCGCTGGTAAGGTCAGTGTCTATGGCTTTAAGGTTACCGACGCTGGTAGTGACGGTCTCGACGGCTTGGTAACGCAGATTGTTATACACAGGTCGCTGAGCGATACGGTAGGTAACTGGACAACGTTTATTACCGGTGCCTATATGACGGAGGGGGCAACGACCCTTCTTGGGACGGTCAGTGCCAACACGATAACGTTCGGAGATAAATCGAGCACGCTGTTTCCGGTGCCGAATAATACCACAAAGACTTACATACTCAGCCTGGTGATGAAGAAGCCTCTCCCCACGTCCGCCGACGGTAAAATTTTGGGATTCACCTTGACTCCGAATGCGGATATAAGTGTAAACGCCGCACTCGGGTCGAGCTTCACCCCCGCTGTTCCCCCGATCAGCGATACCGGTGTGGTAGCGGTCGTGGCGACAGATCTTAAACTTAGTGGCGCAAACTCTATGACAAGCGGTGGGAGTAATACCATTACCATTACAGCGATTGACGCGAACGGCAACATCGATAAGGATTATAATACGCCCCCACAGGGACTCATCTTCAGCGGCGCGGGCGTTTCTCCGAGCCTGCAAAGCCCCACGTGCTCGGATTCGGGAGGGTCAGACATAAACTTCGGAGATTCCACCCAGGTGACATTTGCAAGCGGCTCCAGCTCTCCTATAGTGATGAAATTATATAAAGCCGAAGTAGCCACGATATCCGTAACGGCTGCGACGCTTAGCTCATCAGCTTCCAGCAGGCTTTTGGTTACCGTAGGCGGCGGGCCCGCTTCAAGACTAATCTGGAAGACTCAGCCGGTCAGCAAAGTTGCCGCTAGCGCCCCATGGAAACCGTTCGTGATAAGCGTCGCGGACGCTTATGGGAACACATCCTCGAGCACTACCACGGTTACGGTTGGCCTTGTCGACGCTGCCAGTGGGATAATCCCCGCTGGAGCGGTGAACACTGTGGATGCTGTAGCCGGGAGCGCCACTTTTAATAATTTCTTCGTTACCTGCCCGGCTTATCCGGGATCGGTCGCCCTGAACGCGACAGCCCCACTTGTGACGGATTCAGGGCCTTCCACTGCGGTCATAGTGGAACAGCAATACCAGATAACACTCAATATCAAGGATACGGTGACCGCTACCCAGTTGACTGAAACTACTCTGACGGTTGTCACCAAGAACGGCCAAACCGTGTATGGTCCTATCACCGGAAATAGCCCGTTTAATTTCGTGTTAAGTTATGGGACATACACGTTCCTTACGACTAAGGATAAATACCTGGACTTCAGCACAGAGCAGACTGTCGGAGTCGCGGCGGACGGCGTGGATGGAAACTACGATAATAATATTACCTGGACGAATTATATGACGAGCCTGACAGAGGCGACCGCCGACTACATCGTAAGGTCTAGCTTTGTTTACGATGAGGATAGCCAAGGCCTTACCATGCGGCTGTGGTTGGAGAGACGCGGCAAACTTATTCTGAATAATTCGATAAACCTGCTTGGCCCTGCTACGGTGGACGTGTATGACGATAGCACCGGCTCATGGCTTAACACGATCGCGGTTACGCCTCCTCTGGCGAGCGATATAACCAACGGGACGTATGTCTCCGTAGTGAACAACGTATTGAGTGTCGGGAACGCTTTTGGGACGTCGCTTGTCTCGGGCAAGACGTATTTCGCCAAATGCCGGGTTCAATACGGCGGGCTTGACGGGACGGCAAACCTATACGAATCAGGCACCACGTTTACTGTGACCATCACCCAAAAACTCAGTAAGGAGATTATAGACAAGTTGGGCGTTTCTTCGGGCCAGACTCTTGGAAACATGATCAACACGGTGCAAGCGGCGGTAACGGGTGTCAGCAATAAGGTCGACACGGTCGGCAATAAGGTCGACACGGTTGGCAATAAGGTCGACACGGTTGGCAACAAGGTCGACACGGTCAGCACCAAGGTGGATGCCGTGGGCACGAGCGTGGATCTCGTGGGCACAAAGGTAAACACGGTCAATTCGACGGTCACCGCGATTCTTGAAGACACAAGCTTAACACTACCCGAGCAGATGACGTCAACCGTCACCTCCGAGGCCGAGAAAGGGGTTCAGGCGCAGATCCTGACGCGGAATACGGTGATAAGGACGGATGATACGATAGCGATAAGATATAGGACGGCTACGGGATTATCTCCTACGCTGACGGTCTATGACGCGGACGGCAAGACGATGAACGATTATAATACCGTTAAGATGAAAGAGATCGGCACGATAGGCATCTATGAATATTCCGTCACCTCTAACGAAAATTGGGTGTCTGGCGACTATACAGTTGTCTGCAAAGAAACAACCAAGGGCTCGAAGGACAGCATGGTGTTGACAGTCAAAGCGCTATTCGTTGCCGGGCAGGGTGTCGAGAGCGCGGTGGACCAGATCGGCGAGAGCATGACGAAGGTCTATACAAGAACCGGAACGATACAGAATCTTCTCGGCTCAAAAACCGATAAAAGGACTAACAGCACGGTGCTGGGCATGGTCAACGGCCTCAGCAGTACCGTGGACGGACTTAACTTGAGTAGTGTCGCCACCGACGCGAGTAACGCGAGAAGCAGTGCTCTCAAGGCCGCTGAAGATATTGCAAGCATTAAAGACCAATTCGCGGACATCAATACCCGGATGAATTCTTTACGTGAATTCACCTCGCAGATAGAAGAGCTCAAGAACAGCTTGCGCAAGATAGCCCAGGGAACGGCGGCTGCGGGCAACGCCGGCCAAACTGGGATAGCGTTGATTTCGACGGGCGGCGGGAGTGCTTCGGAAGTAGCGGCGCAAGCAAAAGCGTCTAGTGCCACCTCGGGGAATGTTTTAACAACGGATCCCGCAAGACAACGCGACCTAAAAGAGGTCAATAATAAGATTGAGGAATTGACCGCGCTCACGAAGGTGTTGACAAAACTGGTGGACAATACAAACAATAAGCCGGTGGTGGAGGGGTGGTTTGAGACACAATAAAAAGAAAAGACTCATCACAGCAGTAATTCAAACAACAGTACTCTTGATATTTTCAACCTGTCTTCTGTCTTCTGTCCTCTGTCCTCTGGCTTACGCGGATATGAAGCTAAAAATCGCGGTCGTGAATCCGTCACAGACCCAGGAGCAGACCATGCCGGTGCGGTATGAATTACCCAAGGGCATCAATCCGGCGGATATCCTCGATGTCGGCGCGATGGAATTAAAATACGATTCCCAGACAAAAAATTATTACGTGTTTCAAACGGTGACGCTCAACCCGTCAGAAAAAAAAGTTCTCGAAATTACGCTCAAGGACGTCTGGCAGATTTCTCCGAAAGAACTCCAAACTCTCAAAGACCACACGGCCGCGTTGTCCACAAATCTTGAGAAATCCGCGTACGCCGAGGTGGCGTCCCAATTATCGGGGCGTATCAATTTCAAACTCGCCGCGATTATGGCAGGCCAAACAGACCAAACTTTAAGCGCTCCCAGGAAGATGAGCCTTTATTATGAAAATATAAAAAAGCTCGCCGGTATCAAAGATGACATCGGCATGCTGGAAAATCTCGTGATAGACACGGGCGGGTCCGTGGACGAAAGGGTACTGGTGCCCCAGACGCTTTTGGTATCGGCGGACGGCGAAAATACGCTTTCTGAAGGTTCGATTCAGCTGAACGTCAAAATCTCAAACCCTGCCAAAACTTCCAGGCAGTCCGTGCCGGTGCGATACGATCTACCGCGCGAAGTGTTGCCTAAGGATATTCTGGAGGCCAACGGCCTTGAGGTTGTTTACGATTTTAAAAAAGAATGTTTCCAACTCACCCGCGAGGAAATTAGCTTGGGCCCTGGTGAGAGCAAAGTTTTCGTCATCCGTATCCGGGATATTTGGAAAATTTCGGATCAGAAACTCCAATCTTTGCGCGCACACACTGAGAATCTTTCGCGGATTCTTAAGAACACGGTGTTTGCCAAGCAGGCTGAGTCGCTCACTGGTAAGATTTTTTCAAACTTGGACAATATTACCCGCGCGCAGTCCGTCAAACTTTCGACCAATGAGCACATGGCTGGTTATCAAGACAACGCCGATAGGCTGGCGCAAGCACGTGAAACCGCTGCTGAGCTTGAAAAACTGATCGTCAAATCCGGGGCCAAACCCATGGTGACGGTTACCCGAAAAGGGGTTGTTCAGGGCTCCAGCCAGGATCTTAAGCAAAACCGCGGCGACGACGGTGTGCCGTTTCTCTCCAGAAGCGTGTTCAGGGGCAAGGTCACATTTTCCGTGAACGCGTGGAAAATTATTTTTTCAATTCTCTTTTTTGTGGGGATTATTAGTGCGGTATTTTTTGGAGTGTGGTACAAACAGATAAAGGATCAGGGGTCGGGAATCAAAGATCAGGAGACAGGGGAAAAATAATTGTTCAAAGTCATTATCGCGACGCGGAAGCGGATATTGTTTGAGGGCGACGCGTGGAGTGTTTTTTTGCCTGGGGCGGAAGGGGAGTTTGAGGTGATGGAATTTCATAAGGCGATCTTAAGCCTTTTAAAAAAGGGGCGCATCGTCGTAGATTGGAAACAGTCGTTTTCGATCCAAAGAGGCGTGGTCCGCGTGGCGGAGGGCCAATTGGCGGCGGCGGTGGAGGAGTAAGAATACAGGAGTTTCTATGCTGTTTCAAATTATCGTCATTCAAATTATTACGTTTTCTTTGATCGTTTTCGCGTTGAGAAAAATGCTCTATTCTGATTCGGCGAGGGAATCACGGCGGTTACGTGAATTGAGCAATGAGAATCTCAGAAGAGAACGCGAGATCACGCGAAAAGAGCAGGAGACTGAAAAATTATTTGCTGAAAAAATTGCCAGCGCAAACGCCGAAGTAATAAAGATCCGTTTAAAGGGCGAGTCAGACGTTGAGGAATTGAAAAAATCTCTTATTGCCGATGCTGAACAGGAGGCGGCCGGCATCCTCAAGTCGGCCCTCAGCGACAGAGAAAAAATCAAGGAAGAGTTATCCTTGGAGACAAAGAGCCAGGTGCCGCTTTTGGCTTTGCGGATCATGAAGGACGCGTTATCGGAACCGGTGCGGGAGTTGATTCACCGGGAGTTGGTCTTAGAAGTGATTCATAAGTCGCGGGAACTGGAAAAGGAACAAGCCTCCTCCTCGCTTCGTGCAGTGGAGATTGTTTCCGCGCGAGCGCTGACTAAGACCGAAAAAGAAAATCTTTTGGAGGCGCTCTTCGGTGCGCGGGGGAAAAGGCCTCCGGTCGAAGAAAAACTGGACAACGATTTGATCGCTGGATTGTTGGTGAGGCTCGACACACTTGTGATTGACGGAACTCTTCGTGACCGGTTGGAACGAATGGCGAGAGCCGGAAAATAGGCAGGAGAAAATGAGAAATTTAATTGTTCTGCTGGCCGTCATCGCCTCCATTGTCGGTCCATCCATCGTGATCGGCCGCATCGCGGGCGCGTCCATCCAGGCGCTGGGAAGGAACCCCTCCTCGGCCCCAAAAATTTTAATGGCCATGATCGTGGCGCTTGTTTTCACGGAGTCTTTGGCGGTGATAGCTTTATTGATGATGTTCCAAGCCATCGGGCAGTTCTAGGACTAAGGGTAGATATGCTTAAAACAGGCACGGTGTGCGTCAAAGAAATCGGGCGGGTTCACGGAATCAATAAATCCGTCATTAAGGTTGAGGGATTTCATCATTGCGCGATAGGCCAGCTTGTTCATTTTCCGGATCACACGAAGGGTTTCGTGATGAGTTACAACCCAAAAGAGGTGTTGGTTTTGCTTTTGGGAAGAGCCAAGGGGATCCGGGTGGGGGATACGGCCTATTCGGAAGCCGAATCTTTCACGGTGCCTGTCGGTGAGCGTTTTTTAGGCAGACTCGTCAACGCCTTGTGCGAGCCACTCGACCGCAAGGACGCTATCGAGGAAGACGCATCAGCCGATATTTTCAGTCCCGCGCCAGCTGTTTTGGACAGAGTTCCCATCAGCCAGATGCTGTCAACGGGAATCCGCACCATCGATTCTTGCATTCCGATCGGCAAGGGGCAGAGAGAGCTTATCATCGGCGACCGCATGACAGGCAAGACGACGCTGGCGCTTGACACGATTTTAAACCAGAAAGATAAGGACGTGGTCTGCGTCTATTGCTGTATTGGCAGAGATTTTGCTTCATTTAAAAAGGCGGTGCAGACGCTAAAGGCTCAAGGGTCGCTTGGCTACACCCTAGTTGTCGCGGCGCTCGCCTCCTCGCCTATCGGGGAGCAGTATCTGGCGCCCTATGCTGCGGCTTGTCTGGGAGAATACTTCATGCGGCGCGGCCGCGACGTCTGTGTGGTCTTCGACGACCTGACCAAGCACGCATGGGCCTACCGCGAGCTTTCGCTTCTTTTGGATCGGCCGCCGGGACGCGAAGCGTATCCGGGAGATATTTTTTATGTGCATGCCCAGCTTATGGAAAGGGCCGCGAAGTTATCGCCCGAAATGGGTGGCGGGTCCATGAGTTTCCTGCCGATTGCCGATACGATTCAGGGGGATTTCACCGGTTTTATCCCGACCAATCTTATTTCCATGACGGACGGGCAGATTTATCTGAATTCGACTCTTTTTAGCGAAGGTTTCAAACCCGCGATCGATTTGGGGCTGTCGGTTTCGCGTATCGGAAATAAAGTTCAGTCGTTTTACATGAAAGAAATCAGCCGCGACATCGGATTGGGTTATATTCAATACCGCGAACTGCTCAAATCCACCAAGTTGCGTGCGATGTTCTCAGAGGATGTGGCTTCACGGATCAAACACGGCGAAAAGATCGAGCAGATTCTTATCCAGAAAAAAAACAAACCGTCGCCATCAGCCGAGCAAATTCTATTTTTTTACGCCTTGAAAAAAGGCGTGCTGGATGTTCTCTCCCACCAGGAATGCGAGCGTTTTAAAGACAATATTCTTGAGCATACCCGGGCGCGCAACCCGGAAATCATGGAATGGCTGGAGAAGGGCGAGGCGTTGTCCGAGCCGTTGGAGGAGGAGCTCAAGAGGTGCATCGCGGGGTTTTTTAAATAGGTTTGAGGGGGCTTAAATGCCGACAGTTAATGAGATAAAAGACGAATTTAAATTTAATGAGGAATTGACGGGGCTGATCGGAACGATGAAAGACACTGCTGTTTTCCAGTTTCGGCATCTTCAGCGCGAGACGGAAAGCGTGGGGCCGTGGGACCGCCTGCTGGATGGATTTTTTGGGCTTGTGGATATGAACGATTTTGATCACCCCTTTCTCAATCCCAAAACGGAGCGAAGCGCGATCCTTATTGTCACTTCTGATGAGGGTTTTATGGGTGGATTAAATCTAAAGGTGATCGATGCCGCGCTCTCGCGCAAGAGTTCCATTGAACCGGCTCTTTTTATCGTGGGCGAACGGGGCGCGCGGTATTTGGATGAGAAGGGGCTGGGTTTTAAACTATTTACCTGGAGCGAGTTCAAGGATCGGCAGCATTTGGCGCTGGCGCTTCAAAAGGAAATTTTGAAAGGTGCGCTTGAGAGCAAGTTTGGCGCGGTGGAGGCGGTTTATCCGCAATGCGCTTCTTTTATGGTACAGCGGGTGGCAACTAAAAATATTTTACCGCTCACTAAGAACAGGGAACCGGGAACCGAAGGCGTGAGTCAGGGTACAAAGGATATTATTATTGAAACGCCTCTGGCAGGGATTGTCGAGTTTTTAGCGGAAAACGCTGTTTTTCGGACTTTTTCACTTGTGCTCGAACAGAGTAAACTTTCTGAGTACGCGGCGCGGGCGATTCATTTGGAAAAAAGCGACAATGAGCTTGTCGAGAAGGGTAAACAGTTGATGGCCAGGTATTTTCACGCACATCGCGAGGTCATTGACCAAGGGACACGGGAGGTTTTTTCTTCAAGGATTATTCGCAAGGCAGGGAGCAGATGACGCTTTATGGAAAATAACCATATGAAGGTAACCGGTCACGTGATCGCGGCGCAGGGGTCCGTGGTAGACGTGCAGTTTGAAGGTGATCACAATTTACCGGCGATCTACGAAATTGTCACGGCCAAGGAATTAGGCGGTCAAACGATTCATCTTGAGGCGGTCGAACATCTGGAAAACAATATCGTCCGATGTGTTGCGCTCGAATCGACGCTGAATCTGCGGAGAAACTCCGTGGTTGAAAGAACCGGTTCGCCCCTGACGATTCCCGTCGGCGACGAGTTATTCGGAAGGATTATCAACGTCAGTGGAGAGCCGATCGACAAAAAGGGCCCGATTCTCACGAAAAAATATTCTGTCATTGAAAAGGATCTGTCGAAGCCCCATTTAAATCCTGACAGGCTGGACGATGAACGACCCAAGGTTATGGAAACCGGCATTAAAATAATAGACCTACTTTTTCCTCTAGTGAAAGGCTCTAAAATGGGACTTATCGGCGGTGCGGGTTTGGGCAAAACTATTTTAATTCTCGAGCTGATCCACAATGTTATCAATCAGCACGAGGGCGCGTGTGTTTTTACGGGGGTAGGCGAGAGAATCCGGGAGGGCAACGAACTTTATTACGAATTCCAAAAACAGGGAATGCTGGATAAAATTATGTTCGCGTTCGGGCAAATGAACGAGCCGCCGGGCGCCAAATTCGGTGTTGCGTTTACAGGTGTGACTCTGGCCGAATACCTTCAAAGCCAGGGCAAGGATGTTTTATTTTTTGTCGATAATATCTACCGTTTCGTGCAGGCTGGCGCGGAAGTGTCCACGCTTTTGGGTCGCGTGCCGTCCGAAACGGGCTACCAGCCGACGCTGGCTTCCGAAGTCAGCGATCTGCAGGAAAGAATACGGTCCAAAGAAGGCAGTTCCATCACGGCGATTGAAACGGTGTATGTGCCAGCCGATGACTTGACGGATCCGGCAGTAGTCACTCTTTTTAGCTATCTCAACGCGATCGTCGTTCTTTCGAGAGAAAAGGTCAAATTGAAGCTTCATCCCGCAATCGATCCTTTACTGTCCTCTTGTGGTAATCTCGATACCTCGGTCGTGGGAACAGAACATTTTGACATCGTACAGGCCGTCATGAAGGTGTTTACGAAATACAAGGAACTCAGCAAAATCGTGCCAGTCATCGGCCTGGAAGAATTGTCGGGGGCCGACAGGATTTTGTACGACCGCGCCCGCAAGCTTCAGAATTTTCTGACGCAGCCTTTTTTTACCGCGGAGGCTTATACGGGAAGAAAAGGGGTGTTTGTTCCGTTAAAGAATACGTTGGAAGGATGTGATAAAATCCTTAGCGGCAGGCTTGATACGGCGCCGGAAGAGAAGTTTTACATGATCGGTGGAATTTAATCAGGAGTCAGATATCTTAAAGGAGTCTTGTAAATGGCGTTAAGACTGGGCGAAATTCTTCTTGAAAAAAAATTGATTACACAAGAGCAGTTGAAAGATGCCGTTGAGGAACAGAAAAAGACCGGCGAGTTTTTGGGGCTGATCCTGGTCAAGCTGGGCATGGCCAGCGAGAGCGCGATCCTGCGTGTATTGGCCGACCAGCAAGGCATCCGTTTTGTCGATTTAAAGTCGATGAAAATCGATGAGAAGACGATCAAGAGCGTACCCGCGAAATTTGCCTGGCATTACAAGATCATGCCGGTCAGTGTGGCGGGCAAGGCGCTGACGATCGCGGTTTCCAACCCTTTTGATATGTGGCCGATCGACGATCTGGAAACGCATCTGGGATTTCGTGCGGAAAAGATTTTGGCGACCGCCTCCGATATTATGGAAGCGATCAAAAAATATTATGGGATAGGCTCAGACACGATCGAGCAGCTTTTGTTTGACGAAAGCCGAACGGGCCGGAACAAGGCCGCGGAACCCAAAGCAGAGAACGCCGTCGAGGATCTCGAAAAAATGTCCGGCACCGCGTCTGTTGTCACACTGGTCAACCAGGTCCTTCAGCAGGCGATTGCCGACCGGGCGACCGATATCCATCTGGAGCGTTTCCGGGACGAGGTCATTCTGCGTTACCGCATTGACGGAATTCTTTATGACATTCAGTCGGGGGAAAATATCCGTTTTTTGTATCCGGCGATCGTCTCCAGAATTAAAGTTATGTCAAGGCTTGATATCATCGAGCGCAGAATTCCACAGGATGGCCGCGCGAAGGTGAAAATCGGCGGCAATGAATATGATATGCGTGTCTCGATCGTTCCGACGATTTACGGCGAAGGCATTGTCATTCGCGTCCTCTCCGACAAGATGCTGTTTAGTATCTCCGATCTGGGAATGTCCGGAAACGAGATTGGGATCTTGGAGAAGCTGATTCAAAAACCGCACGGAATTATCTTTGTCACAGGCCCAACCGGAAGCGGCAAGTCCACCACGCTGTACACCTGCCTTAGCCGGATGAACACAAGAGACAAAAAGATCATCACGATCGAAGACCCTGTCGAATACGAATTGAGAGGTGTTTCCCAGATCCAGGTGCATCCGAAAATCGGCCTGACTTTCGCGAACATTCTACGGAGCACGCTGAGGCACGATCCGGACATCATGATGGTCGGGGAAGTGCGCGACTTGGAAACGGCTCAGATCGCGATACAGACGGCCCTGACGGGGCATCTTGTTTTTTCAACGCTTCACACCAACGACGCGGTCAGCAGTATCACCCGTTTGTTGGATATTGGAGTGGAGCCGTATTTGGTGGCTTCCTCGGCTGAGGCGTTTGTGGCACAGAGGCTGGTGAGGCTTTTGTGCGATCATTGCAAAGAACCTCAACCCTGCCAAGGCCTGGACGCGACACTGCGCTCGATTCCGGAAGCTGAAAGGCCGAAAACCATTTTTCGCGGCAAAGGGTGCAAAGCCTGCAATCAGACTGGGTATTTGGGCCGGACGGGTATTTATGAAATTCTTGTGGTGGACGAAGAGATTCGCAGGCTGGTGATTCAAAAAGCGCCGGCTGACGCCATCAAATTAAAGGTGTTAAAAAAAGGCATGCGGACCCTAAATCAAAATGGCTGGGAAAAAGTATCGAAGGGAATTACGTCGCCTGAGGAAATTATGAGGGTGACGCAGGTGGAGATGTGAGGGAATAGCACATGACAGTATTTAGTTACAAAGCCAAGAAAGGCCCGACGGAGGTTGTGGAAGGCCGGATTGAGGCGGAATCTGAGCAAAGCGCTTCGAATAAGTTGATTGAAATGGGTTTGTTTCCGGTCAGCGTTGTTTCAGGGATCACGGGTCAGGAACCACAGATCACAGATCAGGGATCAGGGATCAAGATTCAGGGTTCAGGGGCGCGTGTAAAGGTAAAAGCGCGTGATGTGGACGCTTTCACCTATCAGCTGGCGAGTCTTGTCCGATCGGGCGTGCCCATTCTTAGGGCGCTGTCATTACTTTCCAATGAAACGGGCAGCAGGCCCTTAAAAGGGGTTATCGACGATTTGGCAGGCCAAGTCAAAAACGGAAGAACTCTATCCGAAACGATGGCCGGGTATCCCTTAATTTTTAACCCTCTTTATCTAAATCTGGTGAAGTCCGGAGAAAAAAGCGGGTCTCTAGACCAGGTACTTGACGCGTTGGCCGAATACCGCGAGAAGGAGAGGGAAACTCTCCAGAAAATTCAGGCCGCCGCCGCGTACCCGGCATTGTTGCTCCTTGTTGGTGTGGGGTCCATTTTTGTCATGCTTACGTTTTTTTTGCCTAAAATCGCGGTATTGTTTGAAGACACGCGACAGGTCCTGCCTTTGCCCACCAGAGTGCTGATCGGTTTAAGCCGGGTTATGTCCGCCCATTGGTTCTGGTTTTTGATTCCTCCGGTTGTTCTGGCGGCGTATCTGGGCCGGCTTGAGCGCGGCACCAAAAAAAAGCGCCGTGTGGATTCGCTAATTTTGCATCTGCCTCTTCTTGGCGGCTTTGTCCGCCGCAGTGAGATCGCGAAGTTTTCAAGGACGTTTGCCTTGCTTTTTAAAAGAGGAATCATCATTCACGAAAGCCTCAATCTGGCGGCAGGCACGATTGATAATGAAGTTTTGCGGGAACAATTGGAAGGCGTCAGCAGGGACATTGTCGCGCAGGGGTCGACGCTTTCGGACGGCCTGGCCAAGCTTGAGACTTTTCCAAAATTCGCGATAAACATGATCGCGGTCGGCGAGGAAGGGGGCCGGCTTGAAAATTCGCTGGCGGAAATAACTCGGCTTTATGAAAAAGATTCGGAACACGCACTTAAAATCGGGACGGCCCTGATGGAACCCTTGTTGATTTTTGCGATTGGGAGCGTCATGGGGTTTATTGTGTTCTCGATGCTGCTTCCAATTTTTGATATGGGGATGGTTATCAAGTAGGCCGGAAGAAAATGGTGAAAAGAATATTATGGAGGTGAGGCATGAGGCAACGGGGTTTTACTCTGATCGAAATCATGATCGTCGTCATCATTATCGGGGCTCTGGCCGCCATGGTGGTGCCGCGGCTTTTCGGGCGTACCGAACAGGCAAAAATCGTTATTGCCCAAACGGACATCAACTCCAATATCAGTATGGCGCTTAAATTGTACGAACTGGATAACGGAAACTATCCCACCAGCGAAGAAGGGTTGGCCGTGCTTTTGTCAAAACAGTCACCTGGCGCGGCTTCGTCCGGATCGCATGGGCCCTATCTCGAAAAAAAACCAGTGGATCCGTGGTTAAACCCCTATCAATATAAATCCCCAGGTGCGCACAATACCACGACGTATGATTTATATTCTCTAGGAAAAGACGGAGTCGAAGGGACGGCGGATGACATTAAGAACTGGGAATAATTCTAAACCTTTTTCGGAAGGTTTTACGCTGGTCGAGGCCCTTTTGACCATGGTGATTTTATCCATCGGTATTATGGGGATACTCGGCGCCTACAGAACGTCTTTGAATGCTTTGGAGGTCGTCCGCGACAACACACAAGCGCTGAATTTTCTTAAGGAAAAGTTGGCGGAAATTGAAAAAAAAGCCGTTGAAAAACAAAATCTCACGCAGGGCGTATCGAGGGGATCCGAAAATACCAGGGACTCCGAATTGGTCTGGGAATCCGGCGTTCAGCTGTTGGAGTTTGACGACAGCCAATTAAAAAATTGCCTGAATGAAGTCCATGTCAATGTATTCGGAGGTAAAAACGCCTCGGGATTCCGTCTCGCCGCAGTGACTTATGTGGAAAATTATGACGCGTTTTACGGTTAACGAGCCACGACGCACGGAAAATCAAGGTTTTACTCTCATTGAACTGCTTGTCACGATCGTGATCATAGCTCTGGCAGGGACTTTGATCGCGGTAGCTTTCGGCAACGGAATCACGGTTTATAAGCGCGCCATGGAGGATCGCGCGGGCGAGCAGAACGCACTGATCGTTTTGGAAAAAATAGAACGGGATTTAAGAAACGCTTTCTTTTTTTCGAAGATCAAGTTTTCCGGAGACTCAAAAAAGATTTCATTTGCCGGGGATGTTGTCGCCGGCAAGGTTGAGAAGAAAAAGCCAGCGGGCCCGGGAAAGATCATTTATTATTTTGATTCTGTAAGGAATGCTTTGATGAAAGAGGAAAAAGACTACGCGCAGGCGACCGCGGAGGAGGGCAACGAACCCCCCGGGCCTCCGGCCAGAGAAATGGCCGCCGTGGAGAGTGTCGCGTTGAGCTATTTTTATTATGACCCGGAAGCCAAAGAGTATAAATGGAGAGACAACTGGGGCTTGGATGAAACGGGGGAGGAAAAAAAACTTTCGCCGCTTCCGCTCGGTGTGCGGATAGAAATCGACTGGAAGGATCAAGGCAGGGACCGGAAGTTGACGAGGACTGTGTTTATTCCGGTTGGGGGTTAGGTGAGGACAGAGGACAGAGGACGGAGGACAGAGGACAGAGGAAGTATTTTGGTGTTGGCCATTTGGTCGCTATTTTTTTTGGGGATGCTGGCTATAGCCATTCACGCGGCTGTTTGGCCTCAGGTGAATTTCGCGAGTTATTTTGTCCAGAGGGTCAAAGCCAATTACCTGGCGCGCGCGGGCGTCAAAAGCGCGATTCTTGAAATCAAGCGCGATAAGACCGCTGATGTCGACTCTATGGAAGACAACTGGAGCCAAAATGACGTTGTTTTCAAAGACGCGGTGGTAGGTGACGGCTCGACTAGCGTTGTTCGCCGCTTGCCGTCCGAGGACTCGGAACCTGACGTCGGCGGTACCTCGACAATTCTTTACGGATTGACCGACGAAGAAAGTAAAGTTAATATCAATCAAGCGCCGCGGGATGTTTTGAAACGATTGTTTGAGAAAACGGGTGGGCTGAATCCGGATGACGCGCAAGGTTTGGCCGATTGCGTCGTGGATTGGCGCGACAAAGATGATATTGCATCAAGTGACGGCGCAGAAAACGATTATTACAGTTCGCTTGACAGGAGGTATCACTGCAAGAACGCTGACTTTGAAACTTCCAGGGAGCTTCTTTTGGTCAAAGGGATGAGCCCTGAACTTTTCGAGAAGCTCAAAAATTATATTACTGTCTATACAGAGGGAAAGGTCAATATCAATACGGCGGGTCACGTGGTTCTCGAGAGCCTTGGGATGAATGAGGGACTGGCCGATAAAATCGTCCGCTATCGCCGTGGCGCTGGCCGCTCATTTCAGGACGCGGGATCCATTTCACAAGTTTTAAATCAGGCGGAAAAATTGTCAGGCACGGACACCGCCGAATTAAACAAGGTTTTGCCCCTGCTCGATGTGCGGTCCGATAACTTCCGGGGAGAGGTCGAAGGCCGGCTTAAGAACAGGGCCGATTCGTCGAGTATAATTTTTGTCTATAACCGCGTTGAAAAAAAAATAAAATATTGGGTTGAGGAGTGATCTCAAGTCATGCGTTTTGATTTACATCGAATAATTACCGGTATCAAATCTGTGGCTGGAAAAGAGCTCGTTGCGCTTGAAATAGACGATGACTGGATCAAAATAGCCGAAAGTGGCCTCTTGGGGGGCCGGCGCGTGATCACCCGTGTTCGGTTGATCAGGTTGGCCGAAATTGAAGGACCGCTGAACGCGGCGCTTACCGGAATTTTCAACGAATTGAAAGTGAGCGGCGAAAATGTGATCGTTTCTTTGCCGCGGCATCTTGTGACGGTACGAATTCTCGAACTGCCGTCGTCTGAACCGCGGGAAATCAGCGCGATGGTCAATCTTCAGATTGGAAAGCAGACACCGTACTCAAAAGAGGAGGTTATTTTTGGCTATAAAGTGGTCACGGCCAAACGAGAGGGTTATACGGGCGTCATGCTGGCTATCGCCCGGCATGCCATCGTAAAGGAACGCGTGGAGGCCCTGCAGGCGGCGCTCGGCGTAGGCGCGGGGCGGGTGACGTTCAGCACGGAAGGCGTTTGTGAGTGGTTTAAAACCGTTTACCCGCAAAACACGCCGTCCGACGGGAGCGCTGTCGCTTTGCTGGATGTGGATTCCAATTATTCCGATTTTGTTGTGATGCGCGGCGGCCGGATAGCCTCTACGCGGAGCATTTCGATCGGTGCCAGCGGCCCGTTTACCATGTCATCCGGCGAGTGGAGAGAAAAATTCGCCGAGGAATTAAAACATTGCGAGGAACTATATTCCAGTGAAGCCCGCGGCGCGAAGATCACCAGGGCCTATCTCAGCGGCGCTCCCGCGGCAGCGAAAGATCTCAACGCGATTTTGGCAGCCTGTCTCGGCGTTCCGTGCGAGTATTTAGATTCCCTGAAAAATACGCGCTTAAAAGACAGTGCCTCAACCTTTTTGAAAATTGAAAAATATAAATATGTTTCCTTATCCGCGCTTTTTGGATTTTTGACAGAAGATCAGGAGTCGGCATTTGATCTAACCACTCCCGAAGCGAAGATTCAAAGAGCCGTGGAGCAAAAAAGAGAAGGCCTTACTGTCACCGGCGTTTTGGCCGCGTCGATTGTCACGTTGATTTCGATGTTGTTGTTTGTCGGCATTTCTTATCAAGGCCTGTATTTAAGTCAGCTCAAAAATAAAATAGTACAGGTTGAAAAAGACGCGGATCAGGTCGAGCGAATGCACGGCCGGATGGGCCTGATTGAAAAGTGGCGAGACGCCAGGGGCTCCTCGTTGAATATGCTCAATGAGGTCAACCGACTTTTGCCGCGTGAAATCTTTTTGACTTCCGTTGAAATAGAGGATAAACAAACAGCGGCGCTGAAGGGTAATGCCCGTGTCATGTCGGATGTGTTTAAATTCGTGTCTTTACTGGAAAGCTCGGAACTGTTTACCAACGTGAAGACAAAGTACACGACCGCCCGCAAAGAGCAGAACTCCGAATACACTGAATTTCAGATCACGTGTGAGTACGCCAAGAGGAAACGATGATATCCCTGGAGCGTCTTTCCAAAAAAGAAAAAATCGGCCTGGGGGTAGCCGCCGTGTTTGTCGCGATAGTTTTTTTGGACCGCCTTCTTGTGACTTCGATCGGCGACAGGATTCGGCGCGTTAACCAGGAGATAATAAACGCCGAAAAACAATTAAGCGGGGATCTACGTCATTTGAGCCAAAAAGACCAAATCTTGAAGGAATATGGCAACTATGGACAATATGAGGAAAAAGCGGGTTCAGACGATGAGGGGATGGCGAAAGTTCTGACCGAAATAGAAAGGGTGGCGCGCTCATCCTCCTTGTTTTTGATCGACATGAAGCCGCAGGCGTCCAAGAGTGTGGGCGCTGGCAAGCAATATACCGTGGAAATTCAAGCCGAAGGGGATCAGGAATCTGTGGTGAGTTTTTTGCACCAGTTGAACAGTTCATCGATGCTCTTGCGCGGGCAAAAAGTCCGGCTTTCTCCGAAGGAAAAGAATTCGCCTGTTCTCAAAGCCTTGATCACGGTATCGAAACTCATGATCTCATAGCCGGAGTTACTATGCTGAAAAAAGTCGTTTTTGCCGTGAGTTGGCTGAGCCTCTTAATAATTCCTTTTTTGATCTTCTCTTCACTTAAGGCCCGCGCGCAGGATGATGAAAACAGGTACAGCGGCGCGGCCACGGATCCTCAATATAAGAAAGAAAATGGCAAAATAGCCCTCCGGCCAGGCATGGAATCTAAAAAAATGGGAGGCCTTCATATGGTGGTACCGGAAGGCACGCAGCGGTACAAAGAGGCAGGCCAATGGAAGATGGAGGACCCGGAGGTTTACGCGGCCCGTAATTTCAAAGAGGTCAAAAACCGACTCGACCAACTGGAGAAAAATCAGCAGAAGCTTCAGGATGATCTCGACACGTTAAAGGAAGCTTTGAATAAATCTGCGGGGCGAGCTACCCCCACCTAACCTCCCCCTTATTAAGGGGGAGGGACGGAAGGGGTGGTAATGACAAACTGAATGTATTTACAAATAATGCCGTATTTTATCGGCGATCAGCGCCAATTCTTCCTGCGCGGCGGGTTTCGCCCTTGAAAACGAAAGCTCATGAAGGCTCTCGATAATGGGGACGAGGTGAATGTGCGCATGCGGAACCTCAAGGCCTGCGACCATTACGCCTATTTTTTTACAAGGAACAGCTTTTTTGATCGCGCCTGCGATCTTTTTTGCGAATATCATCAGCCCGCCCAGGCTTGAGCCCTCAAGGTCGAAAATATAGTCGATTTCTTGTTTGGGGATCACCAGCGTGTGACCGGGGTTTATCGGCCGGATATCCAGAAACGCGAAGTATTTTTCATCCTCGAGCAATTTGTGGCAAGGGATCTCACCGCTTAAAATCTTCGTAAAAATAGATGCCAAAATAACCTCCTCTTTGTATTATAATAGCATAGTTTTACGCAGTTATTAAAACCACGCTATTCACAGGGCGTGGTTTTCATGTCAACAACCGAAAATAAAAAAGGAGAAAAAATGGCACTTGATAAGAAGAAAAAAATGCTGATCGCCGCCTCTGTGGCGGGCCTGATCGCGACTGCGGGCACCGGACTTTTGAGCCAGGCTTATGCCGCTCAAGGTGAATTGGAGCACTGCTACGGGGTCAATGCCTGCAAGGGGATGGGGGCTTGCGGCGGTAAGGGTAGTTCTTGCGCCGGTAAGAACGCCTGCAAAGGCACGGGCTTCGTGGACGTTGCCAAGGGTTCTTGCATGAATATCCAGGGCGGAAGCTTAACGGCAGTATAAGCATCCCTTTGATTCATTGACGATTTGCCATGGACGCGACAGGCATTGACCACGTGATTCCTCGGTGGCCGGCCATGGGCTGCGGGGTCGGGCTCCGGAGAGAGCATTATGACTTTGTGACTCACAAACGGCCGCTGATGGATTGGTTTGAGGTGATCTCGGAAAATTTTATGGATTCCGGAGGCAGGCCCATCCAAATCCTGGAACAGGTACGGCGTTATTATCCTGTCGCGATCCATGGCGTTTCGCTTTCGATCGGTTCGGTGGATCCTTTGAATCTGAAATATCTCGAGCGCCTGAAAGCGCTGATCGGCCGGATCGACCCGTTTCTTATTTCTGATCATCTTTGTTGGACCGGCGCCGGCGGCGAAAACCTGCACGATCTTTTACCTTTGCCTTTCACCGAAGAGGCTATCGATCATGTCGCACGGCGCGTGACCGAGGTCCAGGAATTTATCGGGAGAAAAATCCTTTTGGAGAACGTCTCTTCGTATCTTACTTATCAACACTCTGTGATGCCGGAATGGGAATTTCTTGTGAACGTCGCTAAAAGATCCGGTTGCGGGATACTGTTGGATCTCAATAATATTTTTGTGAACGCGTTTAATCATCAGTTTGATCCGCGCGAATATTTGCGCGCAGTTCCGGGCGAGCTTGTAGGCCAGATCCACTTGGCGGGCTATACGGACATGGGCGGCTATTATTTTGATACGCACGGCGCGCCGGTAGTCGAGGAAGTCTGGAAATTATACGAGGAGGCGCTGGAGCTTTTGGGCCCGGTCACAACGCTGATCGAGTGGGATGAAGCGGTGCCGCCATTTGAAAGGCTTGCCGCCGAAGCCGGCCGAGCGCGTGAAATTTATCAAAGGATCAATGAAAAAGCCGTCTCTCGCTGAAGTTCAATACTGGATGAAGTCCATGATTCACCCGGTCGACACCGCATTGCCGGGATCCATTGCCGTTGATTTCAATCCTCAAAGAGCAATACCCGGACTGGAACGATTGTCCGTTTACGCGGAAGGTTATGAGATTCGTTTCCGCGAGGGTCTCTCTGAAACTTATGAGGCGGTCCATCGCGTGATCGGGGAGGCCCGGTTCGCGGAATTGGCCAAAGCCTACGCGGCGCAATACCCTTCGCGAAACCCTAATCTCAGTTTTGTCGGTGAGCATCTGCCTCAATTTATTGGGACATTGCCGTTGGCGAAGGAATTGCCTTTTATTGCGGACTTGGCAAAACTCGAGTGGCTGGTCTCCGAGGCTTTTCACGCGTTTGAAAAACCTGCTGTCGGTGCGCATGAGCTTTCAAAAATTTCGCCCGAAAAATTAACCCAAGCGGTTTTTATTTTTCAGCCGTCCGTCGCGGTCGTAAGCTCCGACTGGCCGGTTCTTGATATCTGGAACCTGCGAAAAAAACCGAAAGAAGAAATTAACCTGGAAATTAATGGCAGGGCTCAGCGCGTGATGGTTTATCGCCGAGGTTTCAAGGTTGAATGCAGGCTGCTTACCGAATGGCAGCTGGAAATGCTCGAGGGGTTATTGCAAGGCCTGAGTCTTGAGGCGGTGTGCGGTAAACTTGCCGAAAAATTCAGCGATGATCTCACTCCTGCCACCGCGTGGTTTTCCAGCCTTACCCAAGATGGCCTTATTGTTGCCACCTCCTCCATTTCTCCCCCTTAATTAAGCGGGAGGTTAGGCGGGGGTATGACCAGCGGCTAAAGTTTCCGCTTCCGTGACGAGTTGGTTCAAGAGTCCGATGCCCGACTGCCAAAAGCGGGAATCCCGGATATCAAGGCCCGCGATCGCGGCTATCTCCTCGGGCTTTCGCGATCCGCCAAGTGACAGCATCTCAAGGTAAGCGGGAATGAACGATTTTTTGCCTTCTTTGTATCTCTGGTATAAGGATAATACATAGAGTTGCGCAAAGGCATAGGCGTAGCAATAAAAAGGGGAATGGATGAAATGGCCGATGTATTTCCACCCATGGCGGTAATTACTGGTGAGCTCAACGCTGTCGCCGTACATCGAGGCATTGGCCTGCATCCAGAAGTCGCTTAACTTTTCACTCGAAAGTTCACCTTCTTTTAATCCTGTCTCGTGGACCAGAAGCTCAAAATCCGTCAAGACGATCTGCCGGAAAACGGTGGCAAAATTATCGTCGATCTTTCCGCAAAGGAGGCTTAGCCTCTTTTTCGGGTTTTTTTCGTTCCCGAGGATCTTTTCGAAGATCAGCATCTCACCGAAAACTGAGGCGGTCTCGGCCATCGTGAGCGGCGCGCCCGACTCGAGAATGCCCACTTTTCTCGCCAGCCACTGATGCAGGCCGTGTCCGCACTCATGGGCGACTGTCATCACATCACGCAGCGTGCCGGTGTAGTTAACCAGAATATAAGGATGCAGATCAGGCGTTGTCTCACAGCAGAAACCGCCGCCCTGTTTGCCTTCGCGGATCTCCGCGTCGATCCAACGTTTCGTGAAAAACTGTTCAACAATTTTTCCGACTTCCGGAGAGAAATCGTGATAACCGGTGACCACAAGTTCGCGGCATTGGCGAAAGTCGAGTTTGTCTTCCACGCCATCGACCGGCGCGTAGCGGTCGTAATCGTAAAGCTTGTCCAATTTTAAAAGTTTCTTCTTCAGCCGGTAGTAACGCTGCGCGAGCGGGTAAGCGTGTTTAACGCTCTCGATCAGGTTTCGCACGCTTTCAAAGCCGATTTCGTTGGACAGATTTCTTGATTCGATAGGGTGCTTGTAATTACGGATCTTGAGCGACGCGCGGTGATCGGCCAGGATCATATTATGGATATAGGTCAGAAGGTGCGTGTTCGCTGCTAACCCTTCCGCCATGCTTTCCGAGGCTTTTTTTCTCTCGCCGCGATCAGCGGAGTGAAGCAGCGAAAGGACTTCACCCTCCGTTTTTTTTACGCGCTCGCCGTTGGTCTCGATGTAAAACGGGATGTTGTTCATGACCTCATCGAACAGACGGCTAAACGCGCCGGAGCTCGTGTTGGATTTAATGGCCATGATCTTTTCTTCACCTTCGCCCAGCGTGTAGGGCGCGTAGGCGCGCATCTTTTCCAGGAAATGCCTGTCATTTTGAACCGCGGGATCATTCAGCCACTGGGCGGCCGTTTGCGCGTCCAGCCGGCTCCACTGCACTTCGAAGAAGATCAGGTGAGTGGAAATGTCCGTGAGCCTCACCTGAACTTTTTGCAGAAAAGCGCCGGCGGCCGGGTCGTTGGTTTTTTCGGCGAATGAGAGATGCGCGAAAACACCGGGCTTGGTCATCCGTGTGACGATTTCCTTATAATCTTTCATCAGGCCGGCGAGCGAGATGTTGTCGTGGGGCTTTTTTTCAAAAAGAGTTTTGTATTTTTTTTCAAAATCGGCCGCTTGGGTTTCGGCCGAGGCCAGATCAGCTTCGATCTGAGGGTCATCGATCGAGCGGTAAAGATCGGACAGGTCCCAGCGGATATCTTTGGCGAATTGATTGGACATGGCGTCTCCGTGTGTTTTCGAGCGCCAATTATACCACAAGCGCTGTCAGGACTTTGCTAGTTCCAGTTTGGGCAGGCTTGTGGTATAAAATAAGTCTGGAAAATTTGGAGAGATGGCAGAGTGGTCGAATGCGGTCGCCTCGAAAGCGATTATGCCGAAAGGCATCGGGGGTTCGAATCCTCCTCTCTCCGCCATTTTTAAGTTAGGAGGATTCGAAGAGAGCCGCGCCTATCGATGCGACCAGGACAAGAAAAAGAACGCCGGTATTTACCAAAGTTAGGATGCTGGAAAACCTAATGAGGGGCATTTACTTCTGGATATAATGCGTCTCCTAAGGTATTCTTTTTTAATCCGAGCATTAGGACCAAATTTGAGAGACGAAAATAAAGAACGCACCCCTGCCTGCGTGCCGTGGCACTACAGGGTATTTTTAAAATTACGGAAGAGTTACCGCCAAATGTCTGTCCGGTTAGCGGAATCCGCCGCGCGGCGAAAGCTGCCTGACGGAATCTTGCCGGATGGAGAAGAAGGTAACTGGGTAGAGTCAAAAGACCCGATGCCGAATCCGGCCAAGGCCATCAATAAAAGTGCCTTCTGGCTTGAAGAAGACATGGCGGAGCCCGAATTAAGGCTAATTACTCAGAAGATCGAGGCCCTAAAGGAAGAGCTTGGGTCAAAAAGACTAAAGTTTACGAATACGGCCGCCACTTTTTTGCCGCGCATGTTTTACCCGCGTTCTGAACGCACTAAACTCTGGGAAAACGTCTGGACGATCCATCATTCCGTAGTCAGATCCGGCCACCGCGTGCTTGACGTCGGCGGCGCCTCAACACCATTTTCATTTTTTCTCGCCAAGATGGGTTGTTCAGTGACTGTTCTAGACAATGACTGGGGCAATTGCGGGACGATTTATAACGCCAATCACGTGGCAAAAAAAATGGGCTGGGATCTCAGAGCTGCGGATCATGATATTGCGAAGCCGTGGCCTTTTCGGGACCAAAGTTTTGACCATGTGTTTTCGATCTGCACGATCGAGCATTTGACGTCACCCACCCGTCGTTTTATGATGAAAGAGGTCGGGCGTGTGTTAAAACCCGGCGGAATTGCCGCGATCACGATGTGTTATGATCCTAATCACCAAATTCTTTTGGTCGATAAAGGCCTCCGTTTCGGCCTTCGTGAAAAGCTGGATGCGGATGTGATACGGCCTTCAGGTTTAACGCTTTATGGAAATACGGACCTGATTGATTTTCGTCATGAAAAAGGTTTTTTGGGCGCTTTGTTTTTGATAAAGGGGAATCCATGAATCCCGCTCTTCGAAAGCCATCAATCAACGAATTTTATTCGAAGGGCGGGATGAATCAAACCCTCAAATTATTAGGATTATGGCTGGCGATTATTGGCTCCGCTTTTTCGATCACTTTTTGCGCAATAGGGTTAGGCCTCTACATGATTGGGCTTCTTTTAGAGCTGACTTTTGATAAAGGGACTCCCCATCCGCGTTACCCCGCGGGAAAATTTTTGTTTCCTTTATTGATCTCTCTTTTAATCTCATTGTTTGTCAGCCACTACTTCAAAGTGTCATTACGGGGATTTTGGAAATTTTTAGAAGGTTTTATCCTTTTATACGCGAGCATCGATGTGATCCGGACACCCAAAGAGCTTCGCTGGGTGGTTTTCACGCTGGCCGGCGTGTTTTTCTTAGCTGCGCTCTCCGGCATTTTTCAGGATATTTTTGGTTTTGATTTTGTGTACTTTCGACAGGCGATCAATGCCTCATCCGAGTTACCGAAACGCCTCACAGGGTCGTTCAAACATTATAACGACTATGGCTCTTTCTTGGTTCCGGGGTTTTCGATCGCGCTCGCGTTATTTTTAACGAAACTATCGGATCGTAAAATCCTCGGCGCGATATTTTCAGCGGTTCTATTTTTTATGCTGAGCTATGCGATCACCCGCACCTTATCGCGCAGCGCGCTTCTGGCCGTTTTTGCGTCTTTATTTTTCTTCAGCATTTTTTTTCGATACCGGTGGTTTGCAATCGGGGGGCTCGTGGCCCTGATTTTTGCGTTGTGGACCGTTCCGTCTCCGCTCAGCGCGAGGCTCAAGGATATTTTTAGCGAAAGCGCACCCGAACGCTTATTGCTGCTCAAAACCACGCTTTCCATGATCAAGGCAAAACCATTTTTCGGTCTCGGGCTCAACACTTATTCCGACTATTTTCCGCAATTCCGCCCTAAAACCTATCCGGCGATCATGTACGCGCACAATAGTTATTTACAGATGGCCGCGGAGATCGGCATCGTCGGGTTCTGTCTCTACCTTCTACTGATCCTTGCTTTGATCGGAAGCGCGGTGAAGGCTTTTTTTTCCAACGGCTCGTCCCATTACAAAATTTTAACGATTGGCATCGTTTCGGCTGTTTTTGGGATGATGGTGAACGCCTTGTTTGAATCTTTACTTCAATCGACGCAGCTCCGGACAATTTTTTGGTGCCTTTTAGGCATTGCCACGGCTGTCGCTACAAATTTTCTCTCGGCGGATGGCAACCCTTCAATGAAAACGGACGTTTCCAAACCCGATATTTGGTCTATTTAAACTATTATAAATTAAGTATTATTAATCAAAATTAATCATTTATAGCATTAAAATTTAACATTGTTTAAATACGCTTAGTCTTGGATGTTGTAATTATCCGTGTATAATATATATTTTGAATGAGGTATACCTATGCCAACCTATAAAGACGAAAGCGTGTATATCCTGGTGATCGGGGGCGACCGGGAACTGCGCGAATTTCTCACCAACCAGTTTGCTGACCGCGGTTACAAGATCATGACCGCTGACAACGGCGCAGAGGCGATCGAGTGTGTCCAAAATTCAAAATTTCATGTGGCGATCAGCGACTTCCAGCTCCCAGATATGGATGGCTTCAAAACCCTCGAAGCGATTAAAAAAGCGGACCCGAAGATTCAAGTGATCATCACCGGCGGCTGTGGCAACGTTGAGGTGGCCTTGGATGCGTTGAAAAAGGGCGCTTATCGTTTTTTACACAAAACAATGACTATTAAAGAACTTTTGCTTCTGGTCGAGAAAGCTTATAAATATTCAAGGGAGGGCTTGTCCGCTTCAGAAAAGTTAGAGATGCTGCTTGAGACGCTGATGGACAGCCTGCAGTCGTCGTTTCATGTCGACGAAGGCTCGTTCATGCTGATGGGAAATGATGGCGGACTCTATATCGCTTGCAGCAGAGGATTGACGGAAGAAACGGTTTATTCCACGACACTGATGCTGGGTGAGCGCGTCGCGGGCCTGGCGGCTAAAAAGGGGCATGCGTTTTTGATTAAAGGGGGCCTCGAGAATTATTCAGAATTCCGCGGCATTGAGAAAAAAAGGCGTATTTTGTCCTCGATTGTAGCACCGATTTGGTGCCGGCGAAAAATGATCGGCGTGTTAAACTTGAACCGCACGGTGAACTCCGAAGATTTCACGGAGGATGATTTGAAGGCCGTGTTGATTTTTGTGTCTCAGATCGCGCAGGCAGTGCAGGACGCCAAACTTCTTTCGGATTCAGAGATGAAGAACCGGGAACCGAAAAGCGATTCAAAAAGGAACCATTGATGCGGGATCAAAGACCTCCTTCGGACGCCGAAAAAAGAAAATTCAAAAGGATCGATAAATTTTTCGTTGTGGTTACAAAACTCGCCGATGATACTAGTCCGGATTGGACCATTGTCAATCTTGAAAATATCAGTGAAGGCGGGATTTTATTTAATCATACCGAGCCGTTTGCGAAGGGGACACGCCTGAGCATCCAAATAAAAGTCCTTCCGAATAGACCGCCGGTCCAGTGCGTGGGAACCGTGGTGCGCGCCGAAAAAATTGGTGAATTAAATCTTTACGAATCGGCGGTTCAGTTCACCGACGTCAAACCCGACGGCCGCGCTTTGATTCACGAGGTCTTGGGCGCCTGAACCTGCTGCCCGGCGCGTGGTGAAATTTTTTCGATCATCAGCGCGTAGCGAAGGTCCGTCCTAAACTTCACCTGAACATAATCGTTCAACCTAAAATCATTGATAAACCCAGGCTTCACGGCCACGACCCTGTCATGCGGGAGCATCTGCCCGTCGGGGTTGGCGCTTAAAACACGGATCGTATTTTTGGTGGTGTCAATCTTGACGATCCATCCTTCAAGATCCGGATTTTCCATCGCGAACGCGCGCGCCAAATATAACATTAAAAATAAACCAACTAAATAATAAGAAGAATATTTTTTCATGGCTGCTCCTTTTTCACTGACAGCTTTTATTATACTCATAGGATTTTAAAAAGCCATTTTTTTACCACGCCTTCATCTCTTCCAGGCACGAAAAGAAGGTAAGATGTGGTAGCATAGAACATCCTGGGAGGATTTTTTAATGAGAACTGTTAAAATGATTTTTGTTTTCCTATCGGTTATTGCTCTGTTGGACATCAACCCCGCCTACGCTAAACACAGAAGCCCTGAGTCGGCTATCGCTGAGGCGAACCGGGCGATAGAAGCCAATCCCAAAGATGCCAAAGCTTATTTTAATCGCGGGACCGCCTACTACAATCAAGGCGATTATGAGGCCGCGGTCAAGGATCTTTCGACGTCGATCTCTCTTGAATCCAAGGCGCCCGACGCTTATTTTAACCGGGGTTTGAGCTTTAGGCGCCAACACAAGATCAATGAGGCGATCGCGGATTTTTCAAAGGCGATCGAGCTCTATCCGAAACAAGCGGGTTATTATTTCGAGCGTTGCAACGCGTTGATCACGAAAAATAATTATGACGGCGCCATTGCCGATTGTTCAGAAGTGATCAGACTTTCGCCCAAAGATGCGGTGGGATATTTTTTGAGGGGACTGGCCTATTTTCTAAAGAATGATCTCGACAAAGCGTTGGCGGACAGCGACAAAGCCCTCGAACTCGATCCCAAATACGCGGAAGCGCAGCGGCTAAAGGCCGATATCCTCGAAAAAAAGAAATAAACCATTCTGCTGTCCCAGCTGAAGCCAGTTCTTGCTTGCCCTGACTTACCCTGTGTAGTATCTTATAACTCTGATTTCCTGCCGATTTTTATATTTAAGAAAGACTTGTGCCCATAGCTCAATTGGATAGAGCATCTGACTACGGATCAGAAGGTTGTAGGTTCAACTCCTACTGGGCACACGATTTTTCGCACGTATTTCTCACATTCCCCAAATTTTTGTCTGGTATTCTTCGACCATCCGGTCGGTGTTAAAAAATCCGGCTTCAGAAATAGCATAGACCATTTTCGTGATCCAGTCGGAATTGAAGTTGACAATGCCTTTTCCGCCGAAGGACGGATCCGCCGGATTTTTGGCGGGCGCATTGGTTTGATAATAGAGCGTGACGACCTTCTCAAGCATCTGGTATAAAAGCGACGAGTCATCGGCGAGGCGCAGGTTCCTTTCATCACCGATCTCCTGGGGTTGGTGCTGCCAACCGAAGATCCAACCTATATTTTTATCCGCCGCCTCAACCACCCAACCGTCCAGTGTGGAGAGTTGCAGGACTCCGTTTAAAATCGCCTTCATGCCGCTGGTGCCAGACGCCTCGAACGGCGGCAAGGGGTTGTTAAGCCAGATATCGACGCTGGTGGTGAGAAGTTTTCCAAGCGAAGTGTCGTAATTCTCAAGCATCATGACACGCAGCACGTCGCGATCATGTTCCAGCGAATCGATCGCAGTCAACATATCGTTCACATAAGTAAATCCGAGGTCGTCCTTCGGGTGCGCTTTGCCGGCAAAGATGATCTGGATCGGCCCGAGGCGTTTGGCCATCTCGACGATCCGGTGAGCGTCCTGCAGGATCAGGCTCGGTCTTTTATAGGCTGCGATACGGCGCGCCCAACAGATCGTAAAAGTATCCGGACTAATGCGCCAACTTTTAAGGAACGAACAGAGCTTTTTTTTATTTTCCTGATGAGCGGCCCAGAGTTCGGAGCGGAATGAGGCGTCGTCTTTTAAAGATAGGATATTTCGCAAATGTTTAGGGTCTTTTCTCCAGCCACCAAGCGCGCGGTCATATTTGTCAAATAAAGACGCGAACGGTTCCGAGACCCACGTGTACGTGTGGACTCCATTTGTGATGGACTGGATTTTTTCGCGGTATTGAGGGAACTGAGCGCGCGTGACCTCGCCGTGTTTTTGCGCGACGGCATTCACAAATTTGCAAGTGCTCATCGCGAGCTGTGTCAGATTGATCACGTCGGAATTGTCAGGATCGACGCCTAATTTTTTTAAGAGATTGAATTCCTCGTCGCTCATCAGTTCCTGCACCGCTTTTTTCTGGAAACGGTCGTGACCCGCCGCGACCGGCGTGTGGCAGGTATAGGCAAAGTGTTCTTTGAGCATGTTGATCTCGCCGGTGGACATTTTTTTCGCTTTTTCAATGAACGCCAGCGCCGCGTGGCCCTCGTTCAGATGAAACAGATCGATCGAATACCCGAGCGTCTCAAGCGCTTTGATGCCTCCGATGCCCAGGATCATGCGCTGAAGGATCTTCCATTCGGCATTGTCACTGCGGTAAAGCTGGTCCGTGAGCTTTTTCGTGGTTTCGGAATTTGAATCGAGATTGGAATCGAGCAGGATCAGCGGGGCCACATTTTTTTTATCGTGGCTATAGACAAAATATTTCCAGAGCCTCAGATGGATGGTTTCTTTCTTGAGCGGGATCTCGACGCGGGTTTTTAAAGGGACAAGCCCGGGGTACGAGGAAGGGTCCCAGTTGTTTTCTTCGGGGATCTGCCCGTCTTTGAACCAGAAATTTTGTTTGAAATAACCTTTATTCCATAAAATCCCGACTGCTGCCAACGAAACCCTACGGTCTGCCGCGCTTTTTAAGGTGTCACCGGCCAAAACACCCAAGCCGCCGCTGTAAATCGGCAGGTCAAGACGGGTACCGGTATCGAGTGACAGGTAATAGTCCATCGCGCGTAAGTTTGAAAACACATGCTGTTCAGGAGACATATTCGCTTCAGGGATAGGCTGCTTCCGATTCAACACGTTGTAACTATTCGAGGACAGACCAAACTCCATCGAAAAATAGGCGACAGACCTGACTGTCTTGGAGAGAAGATCTTCTTCCGCTTGGATGATGGGTTCAATCGGAAACCCAAAAAAAATATCCTCATGAATATCTTCGGAATATTTTTTATCGAATGATTCGATGGGGACGAGCGATAAAAGCCGGTCAGATTTTTTTTGAGTTGCCGTCATAAAGTAAAAAATGAGCCTTTATATTTTAGAAAAAGGATTATACCTGAACTTTTCAGCGGTGTCATCCTTGAGAAGTTTGTGAAGTATGAACCTTTATGGTAGATTAAGCCCGCTTATGATCCATAGTAAAAAAGAACTTGATAAACATTTCATGCGCCAGGCCATCCAAGAGGCGGAAAAAGCCTTTGCGGCCGACGAGGTGCCCATCGGAGCGATTTTGGTGCATCATCAGCAGATCATCGGGCGGGCCTATAATCAAACCAAACTTTTGAAAGATGCTACGGCGCATGCCGAGATGATCGCGATCACGCAAGGCTGCGAGACGCTCAAGTCCGAACATTTACGGGCCGTGACGCTTTATGTTACACTTGAGCCCTGTCCGATGTGCGTGGGCGCCATGATCTTGGCGAGGATCGAGCGCCTGGTGTTCGGCGCCCGAGAACCCAAAACAGGCGCCTGCGGATCGATGGTCCATCTTTTGGCAGACGCTAAATGGAATCACCGTTTTAAGATCGAAGAAGGCGTCTTGGAATTTGAATCGGCCGCTCTTTTACAGGAATTTTTTAAGAATAAACGGAGAGGTGCGTGAGCGGCTGAAACGGCACGCCTGGAAAGCGTGTGAACCGAAAGGTTTCCAGGGTTCGAATCCCTGCCTCTCCGAATTTATTAGTTCCGAACTGAGTGTTACAAGCGGGGGCGTCGGGGTTCACGATGCCCTCGCGTGCCCTCGTCAACGACTTGCCAAACCGCCTAGACAATTCATCAGTAAGCTCGAAGGTTGTCCTATCCTCAAGTGATACAATGACTTCCATAGAGTCTTTCGAGAAATTAATTTTATGGACAGTTCTTTTTATGACCAACGCTTTTTCAAGCGTAGATCCTTTTTTGTAGTCAGAACCGAACCTGTGAAGGACTTGTATGACCTTGTCCGCGAAGCTTTTTTCGTATTGATCCGAGGGTTCGAATCCCCGACTGCCAGGAGATTTATGAAGCATTTTGAAGGCGAGAGACTCTATATAGTTTCTGTCATTGGAAATTCTTTCAAGATTCGAAACGATAAATTCTTCAAGCTTTTCAGCATTCACTTCTTTCAAAGAACAAGCTCCTTTTCCTTCTTTCACAACCTTGATGCACTTGTAGTAATAATATCTTCTTTTCTTTTTGTTCGTGAAGGTGTTCGTCATGGCAGACCCGCATACTTGGCATTTGATGAGCCGCGATAAATAATAATTTTTATGCAGGGCTTTCTTTTTTGGTCTTTCCCTTGTTAGCCCTTGAGCCTCATCAAATAATACCTGTGAGATAATGGGTTCATGAATTCCATTAAAATATTTTCCATTCCAATGCACTTTTCCGATATAGACGGGATTCCTTAAAATCCGGTAAACCCCATGCGCGCTAATAAGTTTATTATTTCTTGAATTCTTTAGAGAAGTTTCTTTAGCAAAGGCCATCACTTTTGAAAATGAGCCCGTTTCGATAAATAGCTCATAAATTTTATTGACCATTCGGGCGCAAGGCTTATCGCTGACAAGCTTTTTATCCACTCTCTTGTAACCATAGGGACAAGGCCCGCTGTTATAAAGACCTTTAATTGCTCTCTGTTCCAGCTTGTCTTTAATTCTTTCGCCGGTCATCTCTCTTTCAAATTGGGCGAACGTGAGCATGATATTTCGAAGTAACCGTCCGGATGGGCTTGAGGTGTCAAATCTTTCTGTGACAGAAACGTAAGAGACGTTATGTTTCTCAAAATGATCAATCAAGGCATAAAAATCTTTTGAAGAGCGCGTAAGTCTATCGATCTTGTAGGTTAATACCTCATCAACCCTTTTTTCTTGAATGTCTCTTAATAACTCCTTTAAAGCCGGTCTATTAAGATTCCCCCCTGAAAATCCGGGATCAGAGTATACTTTAAAAAATTCCAAGTCTTCCTGGCTCTTGATATAGGACAAAATCCTGTCTTTCTGAGCTTCGCAAGAGCTGTATTCAACCTCTGCTTGCATGGATGTTGAGACTCTTGTGTATACCGCGCACTTTTTCATTTTCTTTCCCCCTTATAAACAGATCGTACAAACCATTAAATACAAAGATTTCCCGTTCAAATAGGTCACCATCCCGTCATAGGATGATTTTACTTTCTTTATTTTTTAGTTCTTTCATCCAGATTGCTGGACTACTTGGGCGCTAAAGGCGTGGTAGGATTCGAGTGCCCGTAATGACAGGAGATTTAAAGCTTTGTCGCTCGAAGCATAGTATAAAACAATCTCTCGAGAAGCACCTTAATTTTCTTCATGAGGAAAATCAAAGCTTCGAGAATGATTAAAGCTATACCGAATAAGATACCGATAGCCAGCCACGCCAGATAAATAAACCACCTCCTTTTTCTCTAAAGATAGCATAACATGATATGCCAACTTAGCATATACAATATTCTAATGTAGCATACTGGCATGGCAAAGACACTCTACTCCAAAGAATATAAACGCCTCGTTCAAAAGCTAAAGAAAGCACGGCTTGAATGTGGTTTACATCAGGTGGCGGTGGGAAAGCTTCTTAAAAAGGATCAGACCTTTGTCTCGAAAGTTGAAGCAGGGCAGTACAGGCTCGATGCGATCCAACTTTGTCAGTTCGCGAAGATTTATAAGAAAGATATAAAACACTTCCTTTCATAAAAAGAACTGTCCATAAAATTAATTTCTCGAAAGACTCTATGGAAGTCATTGTATCACTTGAGGATAGGACAACCTTCGAGCTTACTGATGAATTGTCTAGGCGGTTTGGCAAGTCGTTGACGAGGGCACGCGAGGGCGCCGTGAACCCCGACGCCCCCGCTTGTAGTCCTTCGTTCGGAACTAAAATAATCCGGAGAGACTTATCTCTACACGAACCTCCAATCTCTCCTTTAAACTTTGGCTTTATTCTACCACATGACCTTCTGAGCAGAACACACTTGAAAAATAAGTGAAACGTACCCAGGAGACACAGTATGCAATACGCCTCATTTCATGCACGATACAGAATCTTTTAAGTTATCCGGAACAATCTAAACTGGCTAACTCCAAAACTCCTAGCTGAATGCTTTAACCCAAACTCATACAGCAAACCAACCCAAATCTCCCACCGCCTTTAACTCTACAAACAAAAACAATCTGCAGTCAAAATTCCCAAAGCCAAAAATCTCTCCAATACCAATATTCACAACTTCCCTATAAATCCATGATTATGCCTTTAGGACAGGTAACGTCACCGGCTTTGCATTAAGACAAGCGTAGAGCAGTCTGTCAAAAGCCTGATATGGCCAGTAGCGGCGATTGAACCTGTAGGCAAATTCCGCCAGATAGG